>LQAE01000127.1_pt1 | contig 30865 bp, 36 predicted proteins | sample 1535771 | NCBI WGS metagenome assembly LQAE01 (sample SAMN04331582, study PRJNA305678) | bioreactor metagenome | isolation source: bioreactor_1 inoculated with Wadden Sea sediment 1st replicate of a... | place: Germany:Bremen
CCCCTCATCCGGGAAAAGCCGGAAACTATTACCATTGAAGAACATACCCGCAAAAAGCGTGGCCGCAAACTCCTGCCGGCAAATCTGCCCCGCATAGATGTGGTTCACGAGCTCAGTGAAGATGAAAGGCAGTGTGGCTGCGGCAGTCTCAAAACTCGTATCGGGAGGAAGTATCTGAATAGTTGGACTATCTCCCTGCCAAAGTCAGGGCGATCAGGAACATCCGGTATAAATATGTCTGCAAAAACCGTGAAGGGACTGAGGATGACAAACCTGCCGGATCCATTTCAAGGATGCCGGATGAAATTATTCCGAAAAGCATTGCAACCCCCTGGCTTCTGGCTCACATCCTGACCGCAAAGTTTGCCGATGCCCTGCCGTTTTATCGTCAGGAGAAGCAGTTCGACCGGCTGGGGCCGACATTCCCCGATCCACCATATTGCTCAACCCTACTTTGTCCGGTACGAGTTTCTTTTGCGGGCTACGTACTTCTGCCGGGTCTCTATTCGCTAGAATATTAATTATTAAAATGTTTTTAATGCTAATTCATAGTATTCGTTGTCATTGAATTGAAACTCGTGGATAACTTCCATGTTCAATTTTCGAATATGAGCCTCGAAGGATCGAGTATTGTTTTTATTAATAAATGTTAACATTATTTGATACTTCGTGCTCATTTCTTTTCTTGCAAAACCAAAAAGTGATTCGAGTAATCCAGTCCCCCTATAAATTTTATCGATGCAGATTGGACCATATTGATATGAGTTATATATCGTTATTTTTTGATCAAGGAAATTGAGTAGAGGTAATTCTTCAAGCATAAATTTAAAAATTGGCCACTCAGCCCAATATTCCCATGATGCAGACATCGTATAGGCAACAATCTTTTTGTCTTTTGAGGCAGTGAAAAGGCCATTTTCTTGCAAAACCAATTTTTTGAGTTGGTCGTAAGTAAATAAAGTTGTGACGAAACCATCCTTCTTGTCACTTTCTTCTATTGTTTTAACATGGTATTTTCGCTGAAGATCCAATACCCCTTCAATGTCTTGTATACTTGCTCTTTTTAACTGTGTCATTTTTCAATAATTCCAACATTAAGATTCAGCAGCGCGCGATTAGCGCGTTCTTTGAAATGATTCGTTATCTGTCTAAATTATAATTTTTGTTTTGAATGTTACAGTAGCATATCCGCCTACCTGGACTTTTACAGGTTCTTTTTTTTTTATTTCTACATTAACTTCTACTATACTATGTCTACTTATTGCTTCATCTTGTAGTCCCTTAAATTCAAATTTGTTGTGTATTAGATATGCACCAAAAGGGCCATTTTCGTTTCCTGTTACTGGGTTTTCTGGAATACCTATTCCAGAAGCAAACATTCTTCCATCTGTTAAACCCCAAAAAGCATGATTTAAGTAGAAGGAATCAGCAAAAAAGGGCCGAAACACCTGCCAATAAAGTGTATAATGATTTAACCAAAAACACAAGATTGGAAAGACTTTTGATAGTTTCGACAAAAAACTGGCAAAACGCAAGAGAAAAATCAGCAAAAAACTAAAAAAAGGAACCGGGCCCAGCAGCCTCATCCCATGTTCAAAGCCTTCAACATTCATTATGAATTTGATGGCCGACATCAGTGCATTTGCTATGGTGGAATTGGGTTGATCCATCTTCTTACACGGAATATCGGCTTGTTCAAAGAAATTGACAAGAACCTTGAGCTTCTCAAACGTCATTTGCCCTATCATGAATCGGATCATGTCGCCAACATGGTCTAGAACATCCTTGCCAGCGGGACCTGTCTGGAAGATATCGAGCGGTTGAGAAGAAATCCGGCCTGGCTTGATGCACTTGGGGCACAGATCATACCCGATCCGACCACAGCCGGAGATTTCCTCAGACGTTTTGAGGAACAGGATGTGCTTGATTCCATGTCGGCTAAAAACAACATCCGCAAAAAAATATGGGAAAAACAGCCGACGTCATTCAAAAAGACAGCGATTATAAATATTGACGGAACCATCAGCGAAACATACGGTCAATGCAAACAGGGTATGGATATCTCTTACAACGGCAAATGGGGATATACCCCTTTGATCAGGTGGTCGAAAGGCGTAAATATAAGAATCTTAAAACCGAATGTGAACATGTCGCTGAATTCTAATACAGGCCTGGGAAGTGCCAAAAGCCTCACAGAATGATCGTACTTCGTAAGACCATTAAAGTGCTGAAAGTGCAATGCCGGCTTTTTGATGATATCAGGTATTTTTTTTCATCGCCAATGACGACAAAAAATCTGTAGAGCAGCTGATTCAATTTTACCGCAACCGGGCAGACCATGAGAACGATATCGAACAGTTGAAAAACGGTGTATCTGCATTGAACAATCCGTCTGATTCCCTGATATCCAATCGGGCGTATATGACCATAGCATCTTTGTCCTGGGATCTCAAGGCATGGTACGGTCTGCTGCTTCCAAACCGGGTATTGGGCAGGAATATTGTTCGCATGGAATTCAAAAAATTTATCCATACTTTTATCCAGATTCCGTGTCTGATCATAAAATCAGGAAAAAAATCACGTACAGGTTGGTCGGTTATAATGATCAGCTCAAACATATTTTAAAATGTTCCATCGTATGAGGGATTTTGCATTTCCCTGACACAAACAGCATGATCGGACGGCTGTCACAAATGGGTTGTGATGGGTGAGTCCAAACCCTGGAAAGACAAGATTAAGGACACTGAAAATGAAAACACACCACAATTTGAAATTTTATGGAGCCGGGGGAGAGGTATGCACTTTTGACAACAGCCGCCATGTGGAAATTATAGCTAAAATGTTTTGTTTCCCTAATATGTGAACTTTTCAAAACACGCTTGTTTTTGGGAATAGATCATTGATGGCCGTCAGGCTGTCTTTTTCAGTGACGTTTGTGATATGGGCATATCGTACAGTCGTGTTGGGGCTTGCATGGCCGAGAAGGGACTGAAGGCTTAAGCCTTTTTCAAGGAGGTGTGTGGCAAAGCTGTGACAAAGGGAATGGATGGACACTTTTTTTAATACTGTATTCAGTAACCACGACCTTCATGGCATTTTGAACGCCGCCCCGATCCATGTGGGATTTGGCTTCCGAATGGTTTCAGCAGATCCGTTTGCATTGGGAAAAAGCAAGGTAGGATGCTAGTGAGGATATCCGGTATGGTTCGGACCTTGGGAGGTTTGACGATATCCACCCAGTTCCAGTCCTCTTTCAGCACATATTTCCAGAAATGCTGAAGCCCAAGGCGATCAATTTAACAGTGCTCCATGAGTGGGATTCTACCAGATCGGCAAAATAATTTTCAAGCTGCTCCGGTTTGAGTTTGTCCGGGCAGCAGTCAAAATAATCCCTGGTCCGGCCGAATGGCCCGAGAATATGCTTTAATGGTTCTTTTAGCTTTTCCTTCAGCCCAGCGGAGAATTGGGGCTTCCGCTTCTCTCGTGTGTCATGACGAAAGCTGATGACTCTTTTGCTGTATCGAAGATGTGGAAAGGCCCCTTGGTTTCGGTCTCCAGAGACCGGGATCAAACCGCCATATATGGCAGGCGTTAAGAGTGCCTGTCGTGAGCGATAGGGAAAAGGCAGAGAAAATCTGTCAGGTAAGTTCTGAAGAGATGAATGCAAATGAACCACTGATGAGGTGTCGATATGGAAAAATGCTGTCAAAACTGGGGAACGAGCTTATTTCCAGGACGAGCTTCGGTGCTATCTGGTTGCGGACGAAGCGGCGTATCCGCTTGTTCACCGGCAGGAGCTGGTTTGTGTCCATGGAATACCTGTAAGAGTAATTAGCGGAATACATCCGGGTCCGGATAAACTGTTGCAGGGTATCGGAATATTTCCGCCCGATCCCGATAATAGATGAATAGCTCCGGCGCCGGGTACGGATGCACTATTGGAAACAATGGCGATATACCCGTACCAAAGTCCGCAACCTTTTCAAGCTGAGCACTTCCAGGAGGCAGGCCATCATGGCTGGTTTGGGCCGCAAAGGGCCGTGACATCTTTCCCGGTCCCTATCAATGCAAACCGGTATGACCAACAAATGGCTGCATGAACAAGGATTGATATCTGTCAAAGAGCAGTGGGTGAAAATCCATTACCCGGCCAGCGCCCGGTAAACTTGGTGAAACGCCTTGTGCGGACCCGCATGCAGGGTGTTGTGGCGGCCAGGGAGGAAGACCTGACAGATCTGTCACTTGGAACGTGGGTATTGTCCATGTCGGACGGGTTTGTGTGGGGACTGTATTTCCTGTTTGAAAGTAATTATTCTATCATGGTTTTTGCATTGTTCCAACTGGCGACAAGCGGGACTATCGTTTTTTGAAACTCTTGAATCAGAAGAAATGTCACGCAGAAGCCTGTTGAGATGACAGGTTCGGATGGTCGATCCTGAAAACATGAATGATTTTGTCATTTCAATCTCAGGACCCTCTTTCCGTTGGGGGTGCAGGGCGAAAGCGTTGCGTACTCAAGGGTGATTCCCACGGGGAGAGAAAACGCTTTTCTCAATTGATCCGTGAGTTCCGGGAACGTTTTTTTCCCGCCCATGTCAAGGGTCAGGTGAACCTGCCGGGGAGGATGGACTGCTGCCCGGTATCCCCGGAGACCCGGGACCGCGTACAGGACCTCATCCAGGTGTGCCAGGCTCAGGCAGGTTTGATCATCTATGCGGACTGAGTTGATCAGACGGCCGGACACCTTGTCCAGGCGATGCAGGGACGCGCCGCAGGGGCAGGGATCGACCGCCATTTTAGCCAGATCCCCTGTGCGGTACCGGATCAGGGGCATGGCCTCATTTTGGAGCGTGGAAAGGACCACCTCCCCGGTCCGGGACGGGGGCAGAGGGCTGCCGGTGTCCGGGTCCACGATTTCCACCAGCAGGTCGGCATCCCGCAGATGATACGCCTTCCGGGCTCCGCACTGGACCCCGCCGCCGTAACCGGTTTCCGTCATGCCGTAATGGGTGAATACCCGGCACTGCCAGTTGAATTCCAGGGCCTGGATGATGGCCTCCGGCACATAGTCGGCACTAAGCAGGACTGTGTCCGGCCGGAGATTGGGGGCGGTCCGGGCCAGGTAAAGCATTTCCGCAGGCAGCCCCACCATACAGTCGAATTCTTCGGCCCGGACGGCGGCATGGTCCGCATCCTTGATATTGCCGTAGATCCGGGAGGACGTCCCGATGCGGGACAGGCCTTTTTGCAGCAGGTCCCCGATACTGTCAGGGGTATTGCTGGACATGCAGATCATCACACGGCTTTTCGGGGAGACCAAGGTGGACATACCGCAGGCGAAAAAATCGATGGTCCGCTCCAGATCGTTCCGGGTGAAACAGATCCGCTTGGGCGGACCCTGGCTTCCGGAGGTGAATAGGGTGGTGATTCGGGAGATCTCTCCCGCGGAGATGCACACCATCCGGGTGCCCTGCTCGACAATGTTTTGGGGAAACGTGAAGGGGATGCCGGCCAAGTCCTCCCGGCAGGTGATTGTCTCAGGGTCCACATGGGCCAGATGGTCCCGGTAAAACCGGCTTTTTTCCCGGGCATGCCGGATCACTTGACAGAACCGTTCCAGCTGCCACTCCTCCAGGGTGTCTGGAGACATCGGGTTGCCCAGGCCGGTTCTCCGGGCTGTCCAGGATGGGATGGGGGAAATCATGATGACGTTTCCTTTTGCTGCCAGCCCGACAGGTAATAGGCGCAGAACGGGACGAATCGGCCGTTACTAAACACGTGCAGGCTGCAGCGCCGGAGCCGCTCCAGGTCCAGGTTACCCGCATCCTGGAACGCCATGGAGGTGAGGGTGAATCCATGGGTTCTGACCCGGGTCATGAAATAATCCAGGTCCAGGGAGTCCGGCGGCGGCTGCATGGAAAAGGGCGGTGCACCAGGCATGTCGGGAGACCGTTTTTCACGGGGCGGGGTCAGAATGTCGGAGGTGCAGCAGCTGGGGGGGGCGTTGTTTCCGGAAGACGGAACGCACCTGGAAGACGTACAGCCGGCCGGCGACGGCAGAGTCGTTTCCCGGCGCTGCCACCGCCGGGTGATAAAAGCCCGGTTCTGATCCACAGTGACAGGGGTGTCACAGCATTGCCCGGACAGGTCCCGGGGATGTGACAGGGGCATGATGCTGTCCGGCAGGACCACGAAATCCCCGTGGAATTTGCACAACGGGTGGTTGAACCGGGAGCTGAGCAGGTGCTGTTTTGCGATCCGGCCCCCTGTCTGGGTTTCGATTTCTGCCATGAGCTGGTCCAGGGTCAGGCGCATCCGGTCTGAGGGCATCTGCGGAATCCGGCCGAAAAAACTGACCGGCTGGAAATGGATTCCTCTCACCCACGGGGACATGGAGATTCCGTAATTGATGATGGCCCCGATTTGGTGGACATTGATCTCCGGCACCAGGGTGGGCACCAGGGTCACCCCGATGCCGCACTCTCCGCAATGGGTGATGGCTTTTTTTTGATGTCCAGGAGCGGTTTTCCCCGAAGCGTCCGGTAAACCTGATCATCCATTCCGTCGAACTGGAGGAAGACAAAGGACAGTCCGGCCTCTGCCAGCGATCCGGCGTATGCTTTGTCCTGTCCCAGCCGGATGCCGTTGGTGTTTAGTTGAACATGGGCACACCCGGCCTGTTTGGCATGGCGGATGATTTCAGGCAGATCGTCTCTCACCGTGGGTTCTCCGCCGGACAGCTGCACCAGGGTCTTGCCCGGAACCGCCAGCTGATCCAGCCATCCCTTGACGGCTGCTGGCGGCGGGTCCGGTGCCGGAGCCGCATTGGCAAAGCAGAACCGGCAGTGCAGGTTACACCGCCCGGTGACCTCCAGAAGCACACAGCAGGTTTCCCGCTGGTGCTCCTGGCATAGGCCGCAGGCATGGGGGCAGTCCAGGTTCTCCCTTACCCGGATTTCCGGGACATCTCCGATCCACTCTGTAAAAGAGACATGATTGCGCCAGACCGGGGTGGAGAAAAACCCGTGCGCCGGGCATTCTTTTTCCATGAAACCGCATCTTTCGTCTGGACATGGCAGGCCGGGATCCGCTTCAGGCAGACCGGACAGACCGAAAAGGTGCGGCGAATGATCTCTTTGCCGGTAAACGGCGGTATATCATTTGTCTTCAAGCAGGGTCTCCACTCCTTTTATCCGTGAATTCACCATGTTTTCTGGGATTTATGCCTGGCCCAGTCCGGGCGGCACCGTGCCCAGAAGGTCATGTAGCCGATTTTCATGTGACCGGTGAACAGCCCGGTTTTGGGATCAAGGATTTTTCGATCCGTGGTTTCGCAGTGGGACGTCTCATCCTCGTACCGGAATATTTTGTCGTCGCACAGGATTTTCCGGGAAGGAAGGGTCACGGTGGATCGTTCATGAAGGTTGGCTTCAGCCATCTGGTTGGTCCCGCCGTTGGCCTTGATATCCCGGTGGGTGATCACCTTGACCACGCCCGGTATTTTCAGGGCTTCGCTGGCGTCGATTTCCGGGTCGCAGACCACCATACGGTCTGCGCTATTGATGTTCAGCCGCATTTTCTGAGTTTCATGGGATGGTTTCTCCTGAAAGGTAAAAATCGAGGTCGGTGTTTACCCCCTGGCTATTTTTATTCTATGGGTTCATTTTGTGGGACAAGTGGTATCCAGATCTTGCACATCTGGGGAATTTCTATCATAATCGCCGTCATATATTGAAGGTTTTTATGATTCCTATGGAAAATTCTTATTATAAAAGACAAATAATGACCATAAATAACCGAAAATTAAGACTACAGTTCTCAGGAGATCCATCATGGATGATATCCGGTTGTTGAAATTGAAACACCAGGGATACTGCTGTACCCAGATCATGGTGATCATGGTGCTGGATATGTGGGGTGAACAGAATCCGTCGCTTGTTGATTTCAGCGGGGGGCAGTGCATGGGCGCAGGTATGGAAAAGGGACCCTGCGGCATTCTCAGCGGCGGCATGGGGATTCTGGCCATGGCGGCGGCGGGCGATCAGGACCGCCTGATGCCCATGCAGGAATCCTTTGCCTCTTTTTTCATCGAACAGACAAAGGCATGCGGGGGAACCGGATGCGCCGACATTGCCGGGGATCACTACCCGGCCCCGGACCCGGAAACCTGCGGCCGGTTGTTGAAAACATCTTATGTCGGCCTGATGGACATTCTGACGGAAAACGGGTTTGACCCGGCCGAGCCGCCGGACCGAAACTGAATCAAGACAGCTATGGTAAAAGGCGGCCGTTTCTTTCGTTTTCGTAACCAACCTCTCTGGCAGTGGCTGCCCGTATCATGGGGGCTATTTCCCTTTCCTGGATTTTGCAGAAAAAACGGATCTTTCCATCTTTCGCCCGGCCCGGTAATCAAATGGATGGTTTGTTTTACCGGGCCGGGTTTGCGCCCAGAAGATCCAGGGCAAACGTTACAAAGGTTTCCACACCGGTCAATAACACGGATTCATCAAAGTCAAACCGTGCATTGTGAAGGGGTGCGCATCCTTCAAAGCCGGTGCCAAGGAAAAAATAACACCCTTTTGACCGCTCAAACACAAAGGCCATGTCTTCCGCGCCCATTGTGGATTCAGATTCCCTGATGCGGTTTTTGCTGACAACCTTGAGCATGCTGGACTTCAGTTTTGCCACCATTTCCGGGTTGTTTTCAAGGGGAGGATATCCTGGCATGAACTTAAAGTCATAGGATGCTCCCATGGACTGGCAGACCCCCTGGATAACCGGCTCCAGAATGCCTGCATAAGCATCCCAGATCTGTCGATCAAAGGTCCGTGTGGTACCCGTGAGCAGGGCTTTTTCAGGAATGGCGTTGGGTGCGTTACCGGCATGGAAAGATCCCACTGTCAACACGGACGGGCTCATGGGATTGAGTTTTCGGCTGACCACCCGTTGAAGGGCATTGACCACCTGGCCGGCTGTATCCAGTGCATCCACGCACAGGTGGGGCATGGCACCATGACCGCCTTTGCCGGTAATCTCTATTTCAAACAGGCTGGCAGCAGACATTATAACCCCTGATTTCAGTCCCAGGGTACCGGCCGGGAGAGAAGGCCAGAGATGGCATGCCACGGAATAGTCCACATGGGGATTTTCCAGGATGCCGGCATCAATCATGGGTTTTGCTCCTCCGGGAGATTCTTCGGCCGGCTGAAACATGAATTTGATATTGCCGGTAAGCCGGTCTTTCAGTCTGGCCAGGATGCCGGCGGTAACCAGTACCATGGTCATGTTGGCATCATGCCCGCAGGCGTGCATCATGTTGTCATGGGTGGATGCAAACGCAAGACCGGTTTCTTCCTTGATCGGCAGGGCATCCATATCCGCCCGGATGATCAGGGTTTTTCCCGGCCGACCGGTCTTTAATACCCCCAGAACACCGGTCTCGGCAATGCCGGTGGTCACTTCCAGTTCCGGGATGGTTTTCAGGTGATCGGCCACCAACCTGGCAGTTTTTATCTCTGAAAACCCTTTTTCCGGAATTTTGTGAAGGGCTCGGCGAAGAGAAATGGCCAGTTCTTCTGTCTCTTTGACAATGTGGTGAATATTTATCATAAAAATCTACTCCAGCGTTAGGGGTAAAGGTGGCAGGCAATCCAGTGGTCCGGCTCGATTTCCCTGTAAACCGGTGGGGTAAAACAAATTTCCGTAGCCATGGGGCAGCGGGGGCGAAATGTGCATCCGCGGGGGGGATTAAGCGGGCTTGGCACGTCCCCGGACAACACCATCTCCTTTCCATGACTGACCAGAGGATCGGGAATGGGAATGGCGGATAACAACGCCGCGGTATAGGGATGCAGGGCATTTTCATAAATCTGCCGGCCGGAAGCCAGTTCAACGATCCGTCCTAGATACATGACAGCGACCCGGTGGGAAATATACTCCACCACACTTAAATCATGGGCAATGAACAGGTAGGCCAGATCCATCTCTTCCTGGAGATCCTTGAGAAGATTGATAATCTGTGCCTGGATGGATACGTCCAGAGCAGATACGGCCTCGTCACAGATAATCACATCGGGGTTGACTGCCAGGGCCCTGGCAATACCGATGCGCTGGCGCTGACCCCCGGAAAATTCATGGGGATACCGCCCCATCTGGGTCGGCCGCAGCCCTACCCGGGTCATCAGTTTACCTACCCGCTGCCGGATCATCTGCCGGGATATTTTTTCATGATTGCGGATGGGTTCGGCGATGATCTGGCCCACGTTCATCCGTGGATTCAAAGAGGAAAACGGGTCCTGGAAAATAATCTGAAGAGAGGTTCGGATCTTTCTGAGACCTTCCCGGTCCATTTTGGCCAGATCCTTTCCCTTGAAAAGCACTTTTCCGGCCGTAGGAGTGGTCAGTTTCAACACAGACCGGCCAACGGTGGTTTTGCCGCAGCCGCTTTCACCCACAAGTCCTAACGTTTCCCCGGCATTCAGGAAAAAGCTCACGCCGTCCACGGCCTTCACGTGGTTAACCGTTTTCTGGAAAAATCCTTTTCGAACCGGATAATATTTTTTTAAGTTTTCAACCTCTAAAACAGGCATGGTCAGTCTTCTCCCCGGGAAGCCAAAGGATCGAGTTCCTGCTCGGGAATGGGAACGGATTTTCCGTTATATTCAGCAGATACTTTCCAGCAGGCCGCCCGCCTCTGCAGGTCAAAGAAAACCATGGGAGGACACTGTTTCCTGCAGATCTCCATTGCCTGGTTGCACCGGGGGTGGAAACTGCATCCTTCCGGCATCCGCAGAAGGTTGGGGACGGTGCCGGGTATTTCGTTGAGCCGTTTTTTTTGTCGCGGGTGATGACCGGAATGGAGTTGAGCAATCCTTTCGTATAGGGGTGCCGGGCATCGTGAAACAATTCCACTACCGGGGCTTCTTCCACCACCTTTCCTGCATACATGACCACCACCCGGCTGGCCATCTGGGCCACCACGCCCAGATCGTGGGTGATCAGGACAATGGAGGTGTTGGAGCCCTGTTTTAAATGTTCCAGCAGCCGGATGATCTGGGCCTGGATGGTGACATCCAAGGCCGTGGTGGGTTCATCGGCAAAGATAAGCCGTGGGTTGCAGGCCAATGCCATGGCGATCATGGCCCGCTGGCGCATCCCCCCGGACAGTTTATGGGGATATTGACCGGCCCGGGTCTCGGGAGAGGGGATCTGTACTATTTCCAGCATGGAAACAGCCTTTTTCCATGCTTTTTTATTGTCCAAATTCTCATGGAGGCGGAGGCTTTCTGCAATCTGTTCCCCGACGGTCAGAATCGGGTTCAATGAAGTCATGGGTTCCTGAAAGATCATGGAGATGGTGCCGCCCCGAATCTGCCGCATTTTCTCAGCAGTCATATCCAGAAGATTTTTCCCGGCAAATCTTATCTGCCCCTGAATGGTGGTAAGGGACGGGTTCAGGAGCCGGAGCACTGAAAGGGACGTCACACTTTTCCCACATCCGCTTTCTCCGACAAGTCCGATGGTTTCCCCGGGGAACACATCGAAATCGACCCCGTCTACGGCATGGACAATGCCGTCATGGGTATGAAAACTGGTTTTCAGGCCCTTGACAGATAAAAGCGGATCCGTGGTCATATTTTGCTCCTAGGGTCAAAAGCATCCCTGAGGCCGTCTCCCAGAAGATTAAAGCTCAGAACTGCAAGAAGAATGGCGATTCCGGGGAAGGTGGCCACATGGGGCTTGCCCATCATATAGGCCCTGGCTGAGCCGAGCATGGAGCCCCATTCCGGGGTGGGCGGCTGTACACCGATGCCCAGGAATCCAAGTCCGGCGGCAAACAAAATGGCGGTTCCCATCCCCAGACTGGTCTGAATGATGATGGGGGCCATCACATTGGGCAAAATATGACGCCAGATGATATGCCGGTTTTTTGTGCCGATGGCCCGGGCGGCTTCCACATAGACCTCTTCCCGGACAGCCAGTACGCACCCCCGCACCAGCCGGATATACAGGGGGATCATGCTGATCCCGATGGAAATCACCGTGTTTTTCAATCCCACTCCCAGAATAGCCACCAGGCAAGAGCCAGCAAAAAACCCGGAAATGCCAGCATCATATCAGTAAACCGCTGGACGATAAAATCTGTTTTTCCGCCGTAATAGCCGGAGATCAGCCCGATGGGGACCCCGAACAACAGGCCCACGCCCACGACGCCAACGGCAATCATCAAAGAAACCCTGGATCCGTATATGATACGCCCCAGAATGGATCGGCCCAGTTCATCCGTTCCCAGCAGATGTGTTGTGCTGGGAGGGGAAAGGGATTCCATGAGATTGGGGGCAGATGGATCTCCCGGGAACAGGACAGGGGCGCCCAGGGCACAGCCCACATAGATTAACAGGAGCAGCCCTCCTGCAAGGGCGGCTTTGTTCCGCTTGAGTTTTGCCCAGCCGCGGCTGGATTCTCCGGCCATATCCTGTTCCACTGCCGGTTCCGGTCCCGAAAATTGGGTATGGACGTCCATATCATTCATAACGAATTCTGGGATCCACAAACGCATAGGTTAAGTCAACCAAAAGATTGATCAGGGTATACAGCAGTCCGAAAATCAGGATGCTTCCCTGTATCATGGCATAATCTCTGGCCAGGATCGAATCCACAATAAGACGGCCCAGGCCGGGCCATGCAAACACGGTTTCCGTTAACACAGCCCCTCCCAAAAGCAGTCCGAATTGAAGCCCCACCACGGTAATGATAGGTATCAGGGCGTTTTTCAAGGCATGTTTGATAATGATCACTTTTTCCATTAATCCTTTGGACCGGGCAGTGGTCACATAATCCTGGGCCAGCACTTCCAGCATACAGGAACGGGTCATCCGCGCAATAAAGGCCACCACAAACGCCGCCAGGGTGACAGAGGGCAGGACCAGATGCTGCCAGGTACCGATGCCGCCAGCCGGAAGCCATTGCAGGGTAATGGCGAAAACGATCATGAGCATGATCCCCAGCCAGAAAACCGGCATGGAAATCCCGATCAAAGCGGCTACGGTCACTGTGTAATCCACCCATGAATAGGGCCTCACCGCGGCGATTATCCCGGCAGGGATCCCGAAGAAAGTGGCCAGGGTAATGGCACAGAAAGCGAGCAGAACGGTATTGGGCAGCCGTGCCCATATTTCTTCGATCACCGGATTCTGGGTCCGGGCTGACACGCCCAGGTCAAAATGAAGCAGCCGGTTCAAAAAGGAGGCATACTGGATATATACCGGCTTATCCAGTCCCATCTGGATCCGGATCACCTCCACATCCGCCGGAGATGCCATCTGACCGGCCAGCACCTGGGCCGGGTCTCCGGGAAGCATCCTGAGCATGATAAACAGCATCAGGGAGATTCCCAGGAGAACCGGTATAATGGCCAGTAATCTTCTTAACAGAAAATTGATCATGGGGAGGGCTTATTCCATGGTGATGTAAGTCGGGTAAAATTTTTCCGTGGGGGTCACCACCAGGTCTTTGATTTTGCTGGAATAGGCCAGAACAAATTTTTCCACATGGAGCCAGATCCAGGGACAGTCCTCCCAGACAATTTCGGAGGCCTGTTTCAGCAGTTCAAAACGCTTTTCAGGATCCTGGATTTTTCTGGTTTCCTTCATGAGTTCGTCATAAACAGGGTTGCTGTAGAACGCGGATCCCAGTCCCTTGGGGGGACTCACTTCCGTTGTAAACTGCCCGTAAAGGCCCATGTCCGCATCAAGAAACAGGGGGCCCCAGCCCAGAAGAAAGACCTCCAGTTCGGTTTCCTCTATCGGTTTCAGCAGGCCGGCAATATAGGTGGGCCAGTCATAGGTCCTTAATTCCACCTTGATACCGAGTGCCTGAAGATAGGCTTGGACGGTTTCAGATACCTGTTTGTCAAACAGATATCTGCCGTTGGGGGTTCTCATGTTGATGGTTTGGGAGAAGTCGAAATCAGCTTCTTTTAAAAGCTGTTTGGCTTTTTCCGGATTGTAGTCATACTGGTGATCCATTTTGGAGTATCCGAATACCATGGGAGATACCGGACCGTCCATGGGCTGAGCCGTGTTGAAAAGGATCCGTTCGACAATGGCTTTTTTATCAATGGCATAGTTGAGCGCCTGGCGGACTCTTTTGTCTTTGGTTACGCCTTTCTGACAATTCAGGCCCATAAAAATCGTCCGGGTGTCCAGGGGCATATCCACCGTCACATCCGGGTGTGCTTTGAGCGCTGCCACGTTTGAGGGCAGAGGTTTGTAACAAATGTCGATTTCACCGGTTCTCAGCATGGCTTCACGGGTCGTGGCCTCGGGGATTATTTTAAAGGTCAGCTTGTCAACCGTGGGAGCTTTTCCCCAGTAGTTTTCATTCCGGGTTAAAACAATGCGGTCCCCCTTTACCCATTCGCTGAGTATATAAGGGCCTGCACCCACCGGATGCTGGCGGACGTCTTCGCCGTATTTTTCCAGTGCTGCCGGGCTGATGGCAGATACCAGGGCCATGGACAAGGTGGCATCCAGAGGAGCGAACGGATATTTCAAGTTCAATTGAACCGTGTAGTCATCTATTTTGACGGATTCTTTGACCATGGAAACAGCAAACCGCAGGGGAACTCTCATTTCAGGATTTAAGATTCTTTCCCAAGTCTGCTGGATCACATCGGCATTAAATGGGGCACCATCACTGAATTGAACGCCTTTTTGAAGGTGCAGTGTCCAGGTCAATCCGTCTTCCGAGACCTCATGTTTTGCAAGAAGTCTGGGATGCAGATTTCCAACAGGATCCTGAAAGTACATGTTGTCATAGATCAGATCACAAATATTCTGGAACAAAGTGGTGGTCTGCTCCTGCGGGTTAAAGGTGTCGGCATCCACACCGATACCGATTTTTAATTCCTTAATCTGTGCGGCACCGGACAACGGGACCGCCAGAACCATGAGCAGGGCAGTCATGACAGCGCAGGTAAAAAACCGCCGGAAATGTGTCATTTTTAATTTTTTTTCATCGTTGCCTCTCCTTTTGTGAAAATTGATCTTTATGGTTCAAATGCTGCTTCGCAAATGCTCTGCCAAGCAACCCCTTGTCTGATGAATCATTTGGACGTCTTCTCATTGCCTGGTCTGCCAGCCGTTCAAACAAACCTTCCGTCTTTCATCACCCGGACAATCGCATCCTGCGTATTGAATATATCGATGTCATCCAGGGGATTGTCTTTGACCAGTACCAGATCCGCTGTTTTGCCGGGTTCGACCGTCCCGATCCGGGTTTCCATCCCCAGCACATGGGAGGCCGTGCCGGTTGCAGCCACCAGTGCTTCCATTGGTGACAGTCCATGCCTGACCAGCAGAGGAATTTCCATAAGGTTTTTGCCATGATAGTTGAACGGGGTTCCGGCATCCGTTCCCATGGCAAAGGTGACGCCGGCGGCATGGGCTTTTTTGATGCTTTCCCTGTGAACCGGGGCCACAATATCATTCTTTTTGACGGCCCAGGCAGGGATTCCGGCTTCCACCCCCATGGTTGAGATATGATACATTGCCGCAATGGTGGGAATATAGAAAACGGTGTGTTCCGTCATGAAGGAGATGATTTCATCGGTGAGATAGATGCCATGTTCAATGGAATCTATTCCTGCATGGAGGGCGGCCAGGATACCCTGGGTGCCCATGGCATGGGTGGCGGTTCGTTTGCCCGCTTTGTGAGCTTCTTCAATTCCGGCCTTCATTTCTTCACAGGTCAGTTGGGCACATCCCGGCTCCACGGAAGCGGTCAGAACGCCTCCTGTTGCCATGAATTTGATCTGGTCCGCCCCTGCCTTGATCTGCTCCCGGGCAGCCCGCCTGACCTCATCCGGTCCGTCCGCCTCCCGGCCGATAGGCCATCCGTGTCCACCGGTCATGCAGATCGGGCGGCCGGATGCCAGCACCCTGGGGCCCGGGATCAGGCCGGATTCAATGGCCTGTCTCAGCGCCAGATCAATGCCGTCTTTTCCCCCCAGATCCCTGACGGTTGTAATACCTGCGGCCAGGGTTTTCCGGGCGTTTTTAGCCCCTTTGAGGGTGGCGATGGCAAGGGGTTCACCGGCCAGGCTTGTGATGGGGTCCGGGCTGCCATCCATGGTCAGGTGGACATGGCAGTCAATAAATCCGGGAAAAAGGGTATCGTTCCCAATGGGAATCTGGAGGATTTCCTGTGAAAGTCCCTGGGTCGCATTTAATATTTCGATGATTCTGCTGTTTTCCACGATCACTGTGGCATGCTCCAGTATCGTTCCATTTCCCACAAATACCCGTCCGTCCACAAACGCTGTTTTCATGATTCTCCTGAAATGATTTTTTTTTGTCTTTTTGTCCCCAGGTTTTTTCAAAATCTTCGGCTCTGAATGCCCGTGTCAGTTCAAAATGTTTGACCATCAGTTGTTCTGCCTTTTCTGCCTGCCTGTGACGGATGCAGTCAAGGAACCGATGGTTGAAATCAATATCCAGCCGCATTTTTTTGCGATCTTGCTGCCAGTTTTTTGCTATATCTTCAAATATTTCAGCAATCGCTTCCATGACGGCAACAAATAATTTGTTCTGGCAGGCCTTTGCAATGAGAACATGGAATTCAATGTGTCGGGCCACCCGGGTTCTGCTGAAAGCCAGGTCTTTTTCGCACAAGGTGATGTTGGCTTCCATGGCCTTCAGATCTTCTGTCGTTCTGAGAAGGGCCGCCTTTTTGATCAGGACCGGTTCCAGCGTCCGACGAAAATCGATAATTTCATCTTCTGTCAGGGTACCGAACTGGAAACAGGAAATCAGGGACTTCCCGACCCGGTTCACATCGGGTGCGGAAACAAAGTTTCCTCCGTACTTGCCCCTTGCTTTCCGGATCAACCCCCGCACTTCCATCTCCCGCAGTGCTTCACGCACAGCGACCTTGCTGACCTTGAACTGGGCCGCTATTTTTTCCTCTGTCGGCAGCTTTGTCCCCTGTTTCAGTGAACCTTCCAGGACGGCCTGTTCAATAACAGTGATTATTTGATCGGATATCCGATCTTTTTGAATGGAAGTTGTTTTGAAAATATTTTTCATGTTCCCCTTTTAATAAACTATAGTTAGTTTATTAGTTTTTTTGTGTCAACATGAAAATCAAATTTTTACCTGGAAGGCTTATTTTTTGTCAGTGCCGCTGCAATGCCGCTGAATCAAGACAGCCCGGGGAATTTCTTAATGCCTTGAAAGATCCAATTTGCAAGGGCTCCATAGGGCGGGGTCAATGCAGCGGTGGATGACACCGGGGCCTGGTGGAACACCGGCCGCAGTTTGGAAAATTCCATGAACCCTTCAAATCCGTGGTAATGCCCCATACCGCTGTTGCCGATGCCGCCGAACGGCAGATCGTGCTGAGCCACATGCAGGGCGCAGTCATTGATGGTCACCCCGCCGGATCGGGTATGGTGAATGATCTGATCCGCAACCTGGCGGTTATGGGTAAACAGATACAGGGCTAAGGGTCTGGGATGGTCATTGATATGCCGGATGACCGTTTTCAGAGAAGTATAGGAAAGCACCGGAAGAACCGGCCCGAAGATTTCCTCCTGCATGAGCCGCATGGCCGGGACGGTCTCTGTGACGATCACAGGGGATATTTTTTTATGTTCCAAAATGGTGTCCGGACCGTCTAACAGAGGGAGCACCTTTGCACCCTTGTCATCTGCATCCGCCAGGATATCTGTGAGTCGGGAAAAGGCCCGGTGATCGATGATGGCGGTGTAGTCGGGCGAGGCGATATCCGGATATAGCTGCCGGGCCACCGTTTTCGCCGTTTGAATGAACGAATCGACACGGTTTTCCGGGACAAAGACGTAATCCGGCGCAATGCAGGTCTGACCGGCATTCATGAGCTTGGCGAACAGGATGCGTTTCACCGCGGTGGTCATATCGAAATCATCTGCCAGGATCACCGGGGATTTGCCCCCCAGTTCCAGGGTGACCGGTACCAGGTTGTCGGCTGCGGTTTTCATGACGGTTTTTCCCATTTGGGGAGATCCGGTGAACACCAGGTGATGGAAGGGCAGCCCGGAAAACAGGGTCGCAGAGACTCCGGGCAGAAAACGGACATACTCCGGACTGATTTTTGCGGAAAACAGGTCACAGAGCAGGCGGCACAGATGTTGAGACTGGGCCGCCTGCTTCACCAAGACCCGGTTGCCGGCAGCCAGGGCGCAGGTCATGGGGCTGACCGCCAGAAACAGCGGATAATTCCAGGGAGTAATGATCCCCACGACCCCCTTGGCCTGGGGAATGACCCTGTTTCTGCCGCCGACAAATATCATGGAAACGTGACGGCGCTGGGGTTTGATCCACTTTTTGAGTCGCCTTCGGGTATACCTCAGCCCCATGAGACTGGGTGTAATTTCAAGGATCCGGGTTTCGTGAAAGGACCGGTTTCCGAAATCCGTGTGGATGGCCTCACAGATGGCCTGATCGTTTTCCTTCAGAATGTCTTCGATGGTCTTGAGAAGTGTCAGCCGTTTTTTTAAGGGAATCTCCGGTTTTTCCAGACAGGACCGGGCCTGAAGGTTGAAAATTTCCAGGGTGCCGGCATCGGCGTCAGTCGTCGATGGAATCAAGTTGGTCATGGCCAGTTCCTTTTAAAAATTCAATTTGTTTCCAATGCGCATCTGTTTTTAGTATGACCGTTCGGCATTCAGATGTACAGTGTTTTTGAACGTTCCGATTAACCGGAGTTCGGTCTGGATCGCTGAAAGAATCGAACAAGAAGCAGAAAACCGCTCAGATTGACGTCCTGAATTTTTCCAGAACAAACAACTGCCCGTAGTCCATACGGATCTGGAACAGGTTCTTCAGTGCCAGACCCTTTACATGGCACAGGATCACCCGGATCACCCCGGCATGGGTGACAAAGAGCGGAGTGCCGGGTTCCTTCTGGAGACATTGCTTGAAAAAAGGCAGTGCCCGGTTTTGGAGGTCCAGAAAGCTTTCCCCGCCCGGGGGTCTGAAGGTGTCCAGGTGTTCTCCCCGCTGTTTGAACCCGGCCGGGTCCTGTTGTTTGATTTCCTCGAAGGTTCTGCCGTCCCATCGCCCCAGGTGAATCTCATTGAATGCAGGATGGCTGATGACGGTCTGACCTCCTGCGATGATCCCGGCTGTATGCCGGCACCGGGTGAGGCAGCTAGTGTAGATGGTGTCAATGGCCAGGGGGGACAGGGCCTGGTGCCAGTACCGGGCCTGGGAGATGCCGATGTCATCTAGGTCCGTGTCTGTGGTGCCGATGAACCGTTTTTCACCGGCGCCCTGGACCCGCCCGTGCCGCAACAGCAAGACCAGGCCGTCAATCTGTAAGTATCTCTGTAATGGGTTGTCCGGCACAGGCTTCGATTCTGGCCTGTATGTGGCGTGTATTTTCATACCGTTTCCAGATGCTGGAGGTGGCCCAGGGGGTTTTTCAAGGCAGTCCCTGAACCGCTGGTGATAGTTGAAATCCAGGTGCGGGCCGCGGCAATCACCAGATCCACGTTCGCGGGATCGGACACGGCATGGGCCAGTTTCAGGGCGGTCATGGCCACCTGGGCCAGGTGATCCCGGATGGGGTGTTCCTCTGGCAGTTCTTGGTCAACAATGGACAGGCATTCTTCCCTGTCGGGGATGTCAAGAAATCGGGCTTTGTTTTGCACCCGTGCGTAGCCATCTCTATCATCCGCATCCATCAGAATGCCCCGGTCATGGACCGCCAGGGTCACGGTTCGGTCTGTTTCTGCCGCCATCAGGTCTCGGAGGGTGGCGGGTTCTTTCAAGGCCAGAATCCGGTCTTTGAGGTTACACGGCAACAGGGGTTTGAAGGCCGTCATCCGGGAGGAGAAGCCCGCTGCCAAGATGACGGCAGAAATACCGGATGGACGTAGCTGGCTCATCAGTCGTGCCCGGCCTCCGCCGACAGGGAAAAGACCGCTCCCGGCATGGAAAACCGGAGGCTATCCGCCCAGGTTGGGGTTGATAAATTCAATGATATCATTGTCGTCCACCGGGCAGGTGTCGTACTCCGCCGGGTAGATATAGGTTCTGTTTTTTTCCACCATCAGGTCCGGATCCCCCTCCTTTGCCCACTCAATCAGGCCGGAGATGGTCAGGCCGTCCGGAACGGTTTCCGTCATGCCATTCAGCTGGATGATCATCTCTGGTATTTTCGCCTTTTTTTTAAAAACTTTCCAGTCATGTTCCTCGCTCGTTTGGTCTGGGTACGTCCAGGGGGCGACTTCCAAGTTGCTCCCCTGAGTTGCTGTCAGGGTCGGTGGCCGGGGCTTGATCCGGCGTAGGCACGTTTAACGCAAATGTCTGCTCTCAGTTTATAGGCTGTCTGTTTAACGGTTCAGTTTGTTCGGTGATGGATTCCCGTTCAATTCATGGTTGGTTTGTCGTCAAATCTCTGCCACACGCCGGACAGGCAGGATTGGGGGTCAGGTCCATGCAGTGGCAGCGCATGTCCAGGCCGGAGATGTGCATCAGCCGGTTCTTCAGAGGCGTGCCGATATCCAGCAGCAGTTTCACGGTTTCCATGGCCTGGACGCTGCCGGCCAGTCCCGGGGCCGAACCGATCGCCCCGGTGGGCTGATCTGGTGCCGGGGCTTTCCCGGAAAAGATGCATTCAAAGCAGGGGGTCTGTCCGGGCACAAAACAGGAGATCATGGCATCGAACCCGCTGACCCCGGCGTACACATAGGGCAGGCGAAGCGCCAGAGAGGCCCGGTTCAGTACCCGCCGGGTGTCATAGGAATCACAGCCGTCCACAATGATATCCACATCTTCCAGCATGGCAGTGATATTGTCATGGGTGATCCGCTCGCACAGCCCGGTGACCTGGATACCGGGGTTGAACGCTGTGAGCCGGCCGGCGGCGGACACGGCCTTGGGCTGCCCCAGGGCCGTGTCCGCATGCAGGATCTGCCGGTTCAGGTTGCTGATCTCCACGGTATCATGGTCCACTATTTTGATGTGGCCAATACCCGCTCCTGCCAGGTAAAAGGCCGAGGCAGACCCCAGCCTCCGGCCCCGGCGATCAGGACACAGGCCTTTGTCAGCTTTCCCTGACCTTTGGGACCGATTCCGGGGAGGATGGTCTGCCGCAGATATCTTTCATCACCGGCATCGGGCAGGCCCATCATGATCAGGCCGTGGCCTTGTTGCGTTCCCGGTATTCCTGGATGGCGTGGAATACCCGTTCCGGTGTCAGGGGCAGCTCATGGATCCGGACCCCTGCGGCATCGTATACCGCATTGAGAATCGCCGGGATGGTGGGCATGATGGCCCCTTCCCCCACCTCTTTGGCGCCGAACGGCCCATTGGGCTCATCGCTTTCCACCACAATGGTCTTGACCCGGGGCATGTCCATGGAGGTGACGATCTTGTATTCCGCCAGATCGTCGTTGAGCACCCGTCCCTGGTTGTCAAAGATCACCTCTTCATGCATGGCCTCGCCGATGCCCATGGAGATGGAGCCTTCCATCTGGCCTTCCACGGAGGTCATGTTGATGGCCTTGCCGCAGTCATGGGCGTCGGTGATCTTGTCGATGGTGACCTGGCCGGTTTCCATGTCCACCGTGACCTCTGCCACCTGGGCCGAACACCCATAGGCCGGGGAGGTGCCTACGGCCGCGCCCTTGAACTTGCCGCCCAGGGAATGGGGCTTGTATTTGCCGGTGCCCACAATGGAACCTCTTTCCAAAAATGCGATGCGGGAGGCTTCCTTGAAAGTGAGTCTGTCCGAATCCGGGTTGTCGGTCCATCCCCGGTGTTCCTTGATATACCGGGTCCTGAGACCGGAAAAATCCGGGGTGTCGCCGTCAAACTCGATAAACCCGTTCCGGATGTCCATTTTTTCGACCGGTACGTTCAGCTGTTCCGACAGCACTTTCAGGACCTGGTGCCGGACATTTTCCGCCGCCTCTTTGGTGGCATGCCCGGTCATCAGGGTCTGGCGGCTGGAATAGGCGCCCAAGTCCACGCCCATGTCCGTGTCCCCCGAGGCCAGCCGGACATTTTCCAGCGGGATGCCCAGGGCTTCGGCCGCGATCATGGCAAAGGCGGTGTCAGACCCCTGGCCGATTTCTGCGGATGCCGTATATACCAGGGCGGTGCCGCCGTCTTCGGTGAGCTTGATCATCACGGTGCCGTGAAAGGTATCGGACCGGTAGATGGGATACCCCGCACCTGAAACAAAAAATCCGCAGGCCATGCCGATGCCTTTGCCCGGCGGCATATGGCCTTTCTTTTTGTCCCAGTCCGACCCGTTCCGCACCGCCTCGATGCATTCAGCCATGCCAAAGGAGCTCATGTTCAGGTCGTTACAGGTGGTGTCCCCGGTTTCCATCATGTTTTTGATCCGCAGTTCCAGGGGATCCATGCCGATCTTTTCGGCGATCATGTCCAGCTGCTGCTCGAAACAGGCCCGGGCGATGACCGCGCCGTGGCCCCGCTGGGCCCCGCAGGTCGGCTTGTTGTTGTACACCCGGTACCCGTCATAGCTCATGTTGGCCAGTTTGTAAGGGCCGCCCAGCAGAGACCCGGTGTAATAGACCGTGGCAATGCCGAAACTGGTGTAGGCCCCACCGTCCAGCCAGCATTCATGTTTGAGCGCCATGAGGGTGCCGTCTTTTTGGCCCCTGTGGTGATGGTGTGGTGGAACCGGTGGCGGGCCCGGCCATACATGAACACCTGTTCCCGGGTGAAATTCATCTTCACGGGTTTCCTTGTCTTTTTCGCCAGCATGCAGCAGGCCAGTTCCATGGGGTTGGCGGCAGCTTGATGCCGAATCCGGCCCCGACATAGGGCTTTTTCACCCGGACCCTTCCCACATCCATGCCTAAAACCATGGCCACGGTGCGCTGCACATAGTGGGGCACCTGGGTGGAGCTGGTCAGGGTGAGCACGCCGCGGTTGTCGTATTCGGCAATGCATCCCTGCATTTCGATGAACGCCCCGTCCTGGCGCTTGCTTTTCATTTCCGTGGTGATGACTATGTCGCTGTTTTCCAGGCCTTCGGCCACGTTGCCGAACTCCTGGTGAACCTCGGCACACAGGTTGCCTTTGAACTCGTCATGGAGCTGGGGGCCCCGTCCTTGACCGCGTCTTCCACGGTGAACACCGCAGGCAGCACCTCGTATTCCACCTTGATCCGGGAGGCCGCCTCCAGGGCAATATCCAGGCTGGTGGCGGCCACGGCGGCAATCTCATCCCCCACATATCGGACCTTGTCCGCGGCAAACACGGTTTCATCATACCGGGCCGGACTGACCCCATACTTGACCTGGCCGGCCTCCTTTGCCGTGATCACCGCTTTGACACCCAGCAGTTTTTCCGCTTCCGAGGTGTCGATGGACAGGATTTTCGCATGGGCGTGGGGGCTTTGCAGCAGGACCCCGTATAGCATGCCCGGCACCGTGATGTCATCCACGAACACGGCCTTGCCCGTGGCCTTGTCCGGCGTATCGATCCGGTTGGCCCGGGTGCTGATTACATCATATGATTTCATGGTTTCCTCCTAAAAGAACTGAAAACTGGCTTATGAGCGAGTGGATTCAATGGCTTCGAATATTTTCTGGTACCCGGTGCACCGGCACAGATTCCCGGAAATGCCTTCCCGGATCTCTTCTTCCGTGGGGGCCGGATGTTTGTCCAGCAGGTTTTTGGCAGACAGAATCATGCCGGGCGTGCAGAATCCGCACTGGATTGCGCCTTTTTCCACAAACGCCTGCTGCAGCGGATGAAGCCCGTCACCCGTGCTCAGCCCCTCAATGGTCTCGATGACGGCATTGTCGGCCTGGACGGCCAGCACCAGGCAGGAATTGACGGGATCGCCGTTGAGAATCACGGTGCAAGCCCCGCAGTCACCAGTATCACACCCTTTTTTGGTGCCGGTCAGGCCCAGGTCGTAGCGGATCAGGTCTGCCAGGGTTTTGTTAGGTTCCACCGCCACTTCATAGGCCCGGTCATTGATGGTCATCTGAATGAGTTTTTTCATGGGTATCTCCTGTGCTGTTAAGGGTTAGGCCCGGGCCTGGTCAAAGGCGGCAGCCAGAGTGCGTTTGGTCAGAACACCTACCATGGCCCGCCGGTATGCAGCACTGCCTCTGAAATCATCGATGGGAGAACAGTCCTTGAACCGGGCGATCTCCGCCGCAGCATTGAATACTTCATCTCCGGCGGTGTTGCCCATGAGGGCCGCCTCGGCTTCCAGTGCCCGGATCGGGGTGGGGGCTACGGATCCCAGCGCGATTCGAACCGACAGGATTTTGCCGGTACCCGGATCACAGGTCAGGAGTGAGGCCGCATTCACCACATTGATTTCCGCCGATTTCCGCTTGCCCAGTTGAATATAGTGGGCACCGCTGTGATCCGGCGGATACGGCAGCCGGAACCCGGTGAGAATGTCGTCGGCTTTCAGGTCGGTTTTCCCGGGTCCCTTGAAAAAATCTCTTAAGGGGATTTCGCGTTTTCCGTCCGGATTTTTGACCAGGGCCACGGCATCGTAGACCAGCAGTGCCGGCAGGGTATCGCCTGCCGGGCTGGCATTGCACACGTTCCCGCCGATGGTGGCCCGGTTCCGGATCAGATGGGTGCCCATGTTGTCGGCCCCGGATTTCAACGCGCAAAATCTTTTCTGAACAGCGGAGTGCCGGGATATGGCAGCCATGGTGGTACATGCTCCGATGAACAGATCCGATTCATTTTCCCGGATTTCGTCCAGGCCGTCAATGAGCTGCAGGCTGATGACATGATCAGTGGACACAATCTTTTTTTTCAGGTACACCAGCAGATCGGTGCCGCCGGCAAGAAACCGGGCGCCGGAGTTGAACTGTTTTTTCTGCTCCAGCGCCTTTTCAATGGATTTCGGTTCATGGAATTCAAACTTGGGTAACAGCATATCATTCTCTCCCTTATCTTAAGACATGAGGCCATTTTCACTATGCTGTCTATCATCGGAATATTCATATGTCAACAGAAACATATCGGCAGGTTTAAAAAAAAGGCTCTTTTGCCTGAACAATCTGGTTTTAAAGAGTTTCAGGCATTTTGCCGGTGATGCGGTTTCCAAATGGCCGGATCGTTCTGATGGGCCGGCGTCTGTTTACCATAGTGAACTAATGGTAAATTTTTCTAAAAATGGTTTCCGAGGCTTTGGTTATCTCCAGCCGCAGACGCTTGAATTTCTCAATCATCTCCACGGCCTCGGAAGTCAGGTCGGAATGGCCGCCTTCTGCTCCGCCTTTATGGCGTTCCAGCAACGGTTTGCCCAGCCGTTTTCCATTTTCCGCAGCCGGCCCCACATGGACCGGTACCCCATTTTCAGGGCTTTGGCCGCCGCATTGATGGACCCCTGCTCCTGAATGGTTTCCAGGATACGCATCTGCCCTTCCCCGAAAATGGAATCCCCGGTATCGCATTCGATCCAGAGCTTGATCCGCAGTTTTTCATGTGTGTTCCCCATGCCAGGGGTGATAATACGTTGCCCGGTCAGGTGTCAAGGAAGAATTTGAAATCACAGAAGGGCGCGCCTTCCATGATGGTCTGACGCCGCTCGAATCGGATTTTGGAATTGAAGCCTCCGGAAAAGGGTTCATCCCGGCAGCAGGACAGGCAGTGCCCGAACTCCGCTACGCCCAGCTCCCGGTACTTTTCCGCATACCGGCACCAGGGCACTGGCCTCGATAACCCGCTGATCGATGAGGTGGATGGGGTGCTTTTCCATAATAAATCCTTCAAAGAGTTGTGGAGACATTCGATCAGACTGGTACTCCTAACGCCTGAAGGTCGGAAAGCAGCGTCAGTTCATTATAAAATCTGCCTTCCCGCCATTTTCCGTTGTATTCCAGTGTGGGCACCACCCAGTCGTCCCCGCCGTTGACCTGGATGATTTTGTCAATGATGTCTTCAGGCTGGTCTTCGATTTCAACATAGGTAAATTCAATGCCGTGCTTTTTCAAAAATTCGATGGTCATGGTACAGTGCGGACACCAGGCGGCCGCGTAAACGGTTAACATGGGAACCTCGTTTTTAAATTTATTATTGCGCGGATTATACCTTTTTTTCAAGCCGGCTTCAATGCCGGTCAGAACAACCGCAGATGCCGGATATGTTTGGGCGCGTGGGCAAAAAATGCGGCCAGGACAAAGGCGGCAAGGATGGTTGGAACAGGAGGGAGCCAGCCATGAACCGCTATTCCCATGAGCACCAGCTTGACCAGGGTGGTCAGGCCGGCCGGTTCCCGCAGCAGCTGCCGGTGGCGCAGCATTTCCGTAGTCATGAGCAGCATGCCGGTGACAGCGGCCAGTACCAGGTACGTCCGGGGCAGGGCCGGGTGCCCGGGCAGCAGAAATGTGGCCAGAAACACGGCCGCCCCCACCTGGTGGAGGGCCCGGATGAAAATAGATGACATCCAGATCCAGTAGGGGCGGTCAGCGGTTCGCCCCAGACGGGTGTCCGGGTGGTGGTGGGTCTGTTTTTTGTCACTCATGCCGGTCTCTCTGGTCCTCTGTTTGACGGCCCTGGTTTGTCCGGGTCTGGCCCGGCCGGCCGGATTGGCTCGGTTCATTGTCACGGCGCATTTTTAACAGAAAATACCCCAGCAGTCCGGTGATGGCAACCGCAAAAATGCCGTGGATCATGGAAATCAGGAACAGGGTACTGCTGTTGAAAGGCGTGCGTATCCATAAAAGAATGCCCGTGATCACCGTGCCGGCGCCGGAAATGTGTAATCCGGAAGAGACCGGCAGGTGGTGGGCCCGGGTGTGAACCAGATAAAAATAACCGACCGCTGAAATGATTGCCGATAGCGGCCCCAGACATGGCACAATTCTCGTGAAGGTCTGTGTCACTGACCGTAAAAATCCGGTGTCCATGATCAGCAGGGTGTGGGCAAAGATAAAACTGGTGAACACAAACATGCCTACGCCATGGGGTCTGGAGGGGCTGAAAAAACCAGCCATATTCCGGTAATCAGGATCAGCACCGCTCCGGCCCCCAGGACCCATGGGCCTGTTTTCAGAAACAGGCCAAACAGGTGGTTGACAGGCTCAACAGACTCCGGCAGCCCCATGAACCGGGCCATAAACACGGTCGCCTGCCTGCCGTTATCCCCGAAATAATCGGTCACCACGGGTCCGCTGAACAGGTAGGCATCTCTGGCATGGCAGTCCGTGCACCCGCCGCTGCCCAAAGCCTGGTCTGCCGGGGCCACATTGTGGCTGATGGAATAATAGGGGAGCCGGCTGACCCAGGTGGTGTCCGCCTGGATCATCAGCCTTTTTTCGTCCGGATGTAAATCGGCATCCAAGGGGGGGGTGGAAGCCGTTCCGGTGCCGGAGGCGACGGGGCTTTCCGCTAGAAAATAAAGCTTGCCGCCGGTGTGGAACACCGGATTCACCGATGAAAACCGCTGGTTTCCGGCCAGGGTTTCGGTAAGGGTTTCCAGCATGGTCACGATATCGTCTCTGCGGTGAAAATCATACGGAATTTCCCGGTCGCTCATCTGATCTTTACACCGGTTATAAGCGGTTTTCACCTCGGACAGAAACAGCGGGTAATAGATGCCGTCATCATCCAGATTGGTGAACAGGGTGTTGAGCATGGGGTTCACCGGGGTGACTCTGGGAATGCCGTCTTTGTCTTTGGCCCGGATGATATAGGCGGGTTTCCAGGTTTTGTGGGAACCGAACCGCTGGGTATCCCCCTGGCCGTATTTGCCGAAAATCCCGGTGTTCAGGAACATGGCGCCGCCGGCCGTACGGTGCAGCACCGGGATGTGGCAGGCTTCACAGGACAGTTTGTCCAGGTGGTCTTTGCGGATGGTGTCATGCCGCATCCGGGTGGCGCCTCTGTATCCTTCCGTGTGGCATTCGCGGCAGGAGCGCATGGTGTTGTCCAGTTCCGGGGCCACCTGGTTGTCCATGGCATTGCCCTTGGCGAAATTGTGGCGGATGTCCCCGGTATGGCAGTCGATACAGGTGAGTCCGGCCAGATGATGCACATCCGGGTTCAGGGGATCGGCCCAGGAATTGCCTCGTTTGCCCAGCTCAATGGATTCATGGCAGAGCAGGCAGCTTTTTGCTTCCGGCCGGAACACCATGTCCGGCAGGTAAAAGGTGCCGTCTTCATTGAACAGCCGCTTGTTGTAGACCACGGCGGGCACCTCACCTTCACTGACCCGGCCGTGCACCTGACCGATGCCGGCGGCGGCCACCCCGGCCCATTTGAAGTTCAAATGCTTGATCTGGGTGATCCGCTTCTGGATATGGTATCGGCTGCTGTGGCAGAAAAAGCAGTCCGGTTCGATCACCCCGGTTTTGTTCCAAAGGCTCTGGTAATAATCCCCGTCCAGGGTGTCGGCCAGTTCCGGATTTTCTGCCAGGCGGCGGTCATAGCGCTTCCCGTCCCGGTCCAATTCCAGCAGGCCGCCACCGGCATGACACCCGGCGCACCCGGGTTTCTGGTATCCGCCGTTGGATTCCGGCACCCGTGCCACAAAATCAAACGCACTCAGATCGATTTGATCCGGATGGGTGTTCCGTTTTTTGGCCAGCTGGAAAAACCCGTAGGTGATCAGGTTCCCGGTGAGGCCCGTAGACACCAGCCAGGGGGTGTCTGTGCCGGCAAACCGGGTGTCGCTGGCTTTGTCCCAGTCCATCATGAAATGATATCCTTTGGAGATGGTGTCCACATCATGGCAGGCCCCGCAGGTCTGGCGGGGAGAAAAGGGCTGGTCCGCGTTTTCCCCGGTCATGGGGTTGATGATTTTACCGGTATCGGTCCGCAGATAAAACGGCGGGCAGGTATCGGTGACCGCCCATGCCGGCGGTAATACCAGAAGGCAGAAAAGGGCGGCCAAAAAGAATATGAATGCCGGGCGGGAAAGTGTATCAGATATTGGTTTCATATGATTATGTCTGGTTAGCAGGGGTTTTTTCCAGATGCAGATCGGTTTTCATGACGGGGTGTCCTTCTGTATGTGAATCCAGAACCCGATCTCGGACTGGGTCAGGGTATAATGGCTGGCATCGGAGTTGTCCAGGAGGTCCAGTATCCGTTGGGTGTTTTCCGGGCTGCGGCGCTGCCGGACTTTTTCAGCCCATTGATTGTTTTTTTCAGCCATCTGCCGGAAAATTTGATTTTTGATTTCCTCGTTTCCAAACCCCGCGCCGATATGGGTTTTGCCCCCGGGCTTGAGGACCCGGTAAATCTCGTTGAATGCCCCTGAGAGGTCCTCCCAGAAAACAGGGATCCCCGGGAAATGATGAGATCGGCAAAATTGCTTTCAAAGGGCAGGGTGCAGACATCGGACCGGACTGGGGTGATCCGGTTTTCCAGGCCGGCCTTCCTGATGTTGTCACAGGCGATGGCATGGCTGTGGGGGGACTTGTCCACGGCATGGATCAACAGGTCCGTCACCTTTGCCAGGCTGATGGACAGCGCGGCCGGGCCGGACCCCAGATCGATGCAGGTCCCTGCGGTGATGCCGTGGATGGATGCGATCTGTTCGGCCATGACCGGATAGATGGGAGCAAACACGGTCTTGGTGATATTGTTCATCATCCGGGCGGCTTCCCGGTCATCCTGGTCATTGGTATAGGGGTTGTCAGGCAAAGCGTTTGACATGGGAGTCTCCTGTAAATTTCTGGTTGACTTGAAAGAACCATGCCGGGCGTGAGCCGTGCCTTGAATTTTATTATGGATGGTTGTGCCCGGCAGGGCACGGATTTTAATTTCTGTTATCACTGTTTTTTCCGGTTTCTGGCAAAGTCGCGGTGGGAAAAATGGAACAGGTCCAAAGCGATCTGCTGAAGTTCCGGGGAGCAGTCCGCCTGACGGAATTCCCGGTCTGAGGCAAATTCCCGCCAGAAAGGAGGCAGCTGATTCAGCCTCGTGACCATCCCCCCCTGCCTGTCTTCCACCACGTACAGCACGGTTTTGATTCCGGAATTGATGATTCGGGTCAGGCACATGGGGCAGGGCTCCACCGAAGAGATCAGCATCAGGTGGGGACATTCCCGGGGATTGCCGCTGTTTCTCGGGGAACGCAATTTTTTCACACGGTCTTCATACCGGTTGAGCAGGTCCATTTCCGCGTGCAGGTCGCTTCTGAAATAGGTGGTGAACTGGCGGTTGCGGCCGGTTTCCACCACCTGTCCGGTGCGGGTGTCCACCAGACAGGCCCCGATACCGCCGGATTCTCCCTTGATGGCTTCCAAGGCGGCTTTTACCACGATCAGGCCGTAAAGGTCATCCGGGAAACCGGCCTGGACGGTATATCCGGTGACCCTGTTTTCCAGGTCCGCCAGTTTTTGTGCTTTCAGGTCACGGCCTGCGGCAGGGCCTGATGCCAGCAGGCCACCCAGGAAAAGGACGGCCGGTAGCAGCAGCCATTTTTTGACGGATCGGTTTCTCATGAGGGGTTTTTCAGTTTCATTTGCCGTTCCTGTGCACCACGGCCATGCACCCTTGGTTGAACAGGTTCCTGGCAAAACATTCAATGCTGATGTCCACGCCAAACGCCATGTGCATGAACATGCTCCGGTTTCCCACGGCAATGCTTTTTCCCTGAAAATCCATGGCCAGGGTGTGGCTGGGAACCGAATCCATATAGCCTGAAAACGGGAACTTGAGGACGTCGGCATCCTTGTCGAACGACCGGAATCCGACCGGATAGGCAAAGGGTTGGTGACGGCCCGTGGACAATGTCAGATAAAACGCATCCCCAGGCTCGTAACAGAACCAGTCCACCCCGTTTTGAACCAGACGGCTGGATTTAGGGAAAACCGATTTTCCCGCCCCCTCCACCAGAATCAAAGCAATTTTAT
>LQAE01000129.1_pt1 | contig 29933 bp, 37 predicted proteins | sample 1535771 | NCBI WGS metagenome assembly LQAE01 (sample SAMN04331582, study PRJNA305678) | bioreactor metagenome | isolation source: bioreactor_1 inoculated with Wadden Sea sediment 1st replicate of a... | place: Germany:Bremen
CGTTATTGTAGTTATTGTTCCATATCTTTATTACATTTGTGGCAATAACTACAATAACGCAGGCCTGACCCCGATTTGCCCGATTTGGGCATAGCTCCGCTCTGTCGGTTACATGCGTGTGCGTGTGCGGTCACCGAATCAAAAAATGCACGATACGTTATAGCCAAGGGCGGACAGGCATGTCAAGGCCTGACACATGAAATAATCAAAGCCTGACAATAGATAACCGATAATGACCGGAATAACGGGTGAAACACGTGTCAGTTCCGGGTTCATACTCAATAACTACAATAACGCAGGCCTGACCCCGTTAGGGGGCTTCAAATCCTTTTGCAAGGGCGGTTTGGGCGGGAGAGCCGGTTCCGGCCGGGAACAGCAGGCTGATGCTGGCGCCGGCACAGGCGGCGGCCAAAAGCAGGATCCGGTCGGTCTCCAGGCAGTTGAGGGCTGTCTGCAAGATCCGGTAGCGGTCCCCGAAGTGGGGGCCGTGGAAGGTGATCAGATCAGCGGGTTCCCACAGGTTCCCCTGCGCGGAGTCAAGCACTACCAGGGCATCCAGGCGGTTTCCAGGGATCTGCATTATTGAAATCAGATGAAACAGGTCGTCCGGGCCAACGTCTTCCGCCAGGTCCTGCTGAATCGGCATGAGCCGGTCCCAACGTCCCGGATGCGGCGCATGGTTACCCCCGGTATCAGCTGAATGCCGTAGGTCTTGATTTTTTCCTCCACATAAGTGGACCGGGTCTCGGGGTATTTTTTGAGCAGCGCTGAAATATCCCGGTCGATTTCCTGGATATAGGGAGTATGGGAGGCGGGCAGGTCAAACGTGGTTTCCAAAAGCGCTATCACCGGATCATGAAACCGGGTGTCGATAACCACGCTGAGGACGGCCGGGGATGACACCAGGTGATAAAAAGGGATGCCGGCAGTTGCCAGCATCTTCATCAGCACCAGGGGGACGGCCAGTCGGCGGCGGTGGGGATACACCGATACCTGGGTCACATTTTCGGGCGGGGGCACGGTGGGATCATCATCTGCCAGCCCGGACAGGACGTCCCGGCACCGGGACTCCACACACCCGGAAAACCGTTCATGGCCTTGATCACGGTGAAGACCGGCACAGACCATATTGATCCGCTGAGCCGACAGGGCCCGGCACACGGATAGCACAGGACGGGATTCGGACACATCCTGACCGGTCCATACCAGTCCCGGCCCCAGACGTATGCCGTTGATGGGAATGGGTTTCATGGGTCAGGAATTCACCGGCAAATTGTTTAAAAAATGGGAGGATGGCGGAAACACAGGCAGCTGTTTCCGCCATCCTGGATCGTCATTGTCTCTAGCAGGATGATTAAACAAGGCAGATCAATTTCAGGCGCAGTGATCCGTCACAATCTCCATCAGTTCATCCAGATCGATCGGTTTGGGGATATAGTCGTCCGCCAGCGTGGTTTTGCCGTCGTGGTGGGTATAGCTGGTGGTTTTCACCGAATCCGCCACAGCGGTCAACAGGACTACGGCAATATCTTTCAAGACGTCACTGTTCTTGATTTCATCGCACACATCCCACCCGTTCTTGCGGGGCATCATGACATCCAGTATCACCAGGTCCGGTTTTTCTTCGTTGATCCGGTCCATGGCTTCCACGCCGTCATAGGCTTTGGCGACCCGGAAGTTTTTTGCTTCCAGTTTCATGGATACCGCTTCCACCAGATCCGGATCATCGTCAACCACCAGAATGAGTTTTTGTTCGCTCATGTTATGATCTCCTTATCACTTGTTGATAACCTGCATCTACACTTTGGGCCGGGGATACAGTCCTGCCTGTTCCACGATCTGAGGCACTTTTTCTTCCCATTCAATGGCCATGATGTGGAACCCGTGCACCCCTTTGACCTGTTTGAGGCGATCGATGGCTTCCACGGCCATCTTGATGCCCTCTTCCGGCTGCTGCTCTTTGGGCACCCCTTCCAGCCGTTTGATGACCGCGTCCGGAATATCCATTCCCGGCACCTTGTTTTTCATGTACCGGGCCATGCCCACAGACTTCATGGGCGTGATCCCGGCCAGGATGTGGACCTGTTCGTCCAGACCCCGGTCAACCACCCCTTTCATCCACTCTTCAAATTTATCAAGGTTAAAAATACACTGCGTCTGAATAAAGTCAACTCCTGCCTTTATTTTTTTGGCCAGACGCATAACCCTGAGTTCAAAGGGATCGGCAAACGGGTTGGCAGCCGCGCCGATGAACATCCTGGGAGGCCCGTCGATTTTGGCGCCTCCCTGAAACAGGCCGTCATCTCTCATCCCTTTGACCATTTTGATCATCTGCACGGAATCGATGTCAAATACGCCCTGGGCCATGGGATGGTCCCCGAATTTTGCATGATCGCCGGACAGGCACAGCATGGTGTTGATGCCAAAGGAATGCGCCCCGATGATCTCGCTCTGCATGGCCAGGCGGTTCCGGTCCCTGGACACCATCTGGATGATGGGATCCAGCCCCATCTGTTTGATGATGATGCCGGCGATGCAGGATGACATCCGGACCATGGCTGTCTGGTTGTCGGTCACGTTGATGCCGTCCACATGATCCTTGAGCAGGGCCGCTTTTTCCTTGACCTTTTCCGGACGGCACCCCCGGGGCGGACCGCATTCCGAGGTCACTGCGAGTTCACCGGATGCCAATACCTTTTCGAGTCTGCTGTCTGTCTTCATTGTGCCAAATCCTCCCTGATAATTGTCCCGGGTCCGCCGGCGCCACCAGGTCTCCAGTCCTTTGCTTCCATCAATTCCTCATACCGCGATTCCAGTCCCAATTCCTTGAGCCGTTCCCAGATCAGGCGCCAGGCACAGTCAATGTCCGGGCTGACCTCGCACTGGCCGTTGGAGGTGCCGCCGCAGGGGCCGTTGAACAGGTGCTTGGAGCACCGGGCCACAGGACATACGCCGCCGGTGATACCCAGAACGCAGTCGCCGCAGCCCTTGCACCGCTCTGACCAAATGCCCTGGCTGATGGAGGCGCCCATGAACCTTGTGTTGACCGCAGGAAAGACCGGGGTTCTCTTATACCGGGCTGCAATGGTCTGTACCCCGCAGCCGCAGGCCATGGACACCACGCGTCCACGCCGTCGATATAGGGGCGAGTTCTTCCACGTATTCGGGATCGCACTGCCGTTCCAGGGTGATTTCCTTGATATCGATATTTTTGCCCTGTTTCAGATGGTTCAGGTGAAGGGCCGAGGCCAGCAGGCCGACTTCTTTTCTGCCGCCGGCCGCACACACGGTCACACATTCATTGCAGCCCACCAGAAGGATGTTGCGGTAGGGGGCAATATATCCGATGATTTCCTGTATCGGTTTCTGTTCCGCTGTAATCATTTACTTGTCTCCGAATGTATTATGTCCACATCAACTGGCTGCCTTGTCTGCTGCCGCGGCATTGCCGGGGCTTGGGCCCAGTTCTCTAATGATCTCCGTAAACTCTTTGGCCACCCGGGCAAAGGCTTCCCCCATGCCGGCGGACATGTTGTACATGGCCACCCGTTCCGGTTCCCAGCCCAGTTCCGAGAGCATTTTCTTGATCCGGTTCACCCGGGCTTCGGCCCGGAGATTCCCGTTTTTAAAATGACAGTCGCCTGCCAGACACCCTGCCACATACACGCCGTCCGCCCCTTTTTCCAGGGCTTTGATCAGGTGAATGGCATCCACTTTCCCCGAACAGGGCACCCGGATGATCTTCACATTGGTGGGATAGGGAATCCGCTTGCTGCCGGCCATGTCTGCCGCCGTATAGGCACAGTAATGACAGCAGAACGCGACAATTTCTGGTTCAAAATGTTCCATATCGGTTTCTACCTTTCAAATAAGCCGTCTAATTTTGCCATAATCTGGTCGTCTTCATAGGCCAGCAGCTGAATCGCCTTGGCCGGACATTCACCGGCGCACACCCCGCAGCCGTGGCATTTGTCCGCATCGATCTGTGACACACCGTCCGCATTGATGAACGGCACGTCAAAGGGGCATGCTCTCACACAGATCAGGCAGGACGCGCATTTTTTCTCGTCCACCACCGCCACGCAGGCGCCCAGGTTGATCTCTTTTTTGGACAACAGGGTCTGGGCCCGGCCGGCCGCGGCCTGGGCCTGGGTGACACATTCTTTGATCACTTTGGGCGAGTGGGCGGTCCCGGCCAGGAAAAATCCCCGCTGGGACATGTCCACAGGCCGCAGTTTCACATGGTCTTCCAGAAAATAGTGGTCTTCGGTTCTGGGCAGGTGAAACATCAGGGCCAGGTCTTCGGTGTTTTCATCGTCTGCGATCAATCCGGTGCTGAGCACCACGCAGTCCGCATCAATGTCGATATCGCTGTCAAGCACATAGTCATGGGTTCTGACCACCAGGCCGCCGTCCTCTTCCCGGACTTCGGGGCGGTTCTCCAGAGAGAACCGGATAAATTTGACGACCAGGTCTCTGGCTTTGCGGTAATAGTCTTCAAGAAATCCGTAGGTGCGCATATCCCGGTACAGGACAAACACTTCGGTGTCCGGGCTGATCTCTTTGATTTTCAGAGCGTTTTTTACAGCCGCCTGGCAGCAGATCCGGGAGCAGTTGGGGTTGTCCGGCTCACGGGACCCCACGCACTGGATCATCACCACCTGGTCCATGGCCTTAATTTTTCCGGTTCATCCGCCATCAGCAAATCCATGTCCAGCTGGGTCATGACGTTTTCCAAGGTGCCCAGGCCGTACAGGGCCGGCCGGTTGGCAGCCGCACCCGTTGCCAGAATCGTCACTCCGTGGTCGATCTGCATGTAATTCATGCGCACCCCGGTCTGGATACCGGTCTTGAACAGGCCGGGCATACCGGTGTGATCCACGATCACGGACCGGGTCAGCACCTGGACATCGGGATGGGCCGTGACCTGTTCCACGAGATGCTGAACAAACGGGGCCACGTCATCCCCTTCAATGGTTTTGCGAAGCGACCGGGCCAGGCCGCCCAGAGACGGGGCCCGTTCCACCAGATAGGTCTTAATGCCCTGGTCCGCCAGTTTCAAGGCCGCGGTCATGCCGGTGACACCGCCGCCAACCACCAGGGCTTTCTGGCTCATGGGCAGCGTGTGTTCCCGCAACGGGTGGTTGGTCCGGACCCCGGCAATGCCCACTTTCAGCATTTTGACCGCCTTATCCTGGGCTTTGTCCGGCTCTGCCATGTGGGCCCAGGTGTTCTGGTCCCTTAAGTTCACCATTTCCACCAGGTACCGGTTCAGCCCAACGCGCCTGAGCAGGTCCTGGAACTTGGTTTCATGGGTTCTTGGCGAACATCCGCCGATCACCACCCGGTTCAGGTTGTTTCTGGTGATAATGGCTTCGATTTTTGCCATGGATTCCGAAGAGCAGCCGTATCCCACGCTTCCGCCACTACGACATCCGGGCGGTTTCTGACGGCATCCAAAAGGGCTGCCACATTCAGGACCCCGCCGATCTCAAACCCGCAGTCACACACAAACACGCCGATGCGGGGATCTTCGTCTGCGACGTCCCGTTCCGGGGGGAACACCTCTTCACCGTTAAGGCCGGCCGGGGACACAGGCAGATTGGTGGCGGCCATGGCGGCGGCCGCAGAGGCCTGAACCATGGTTTCCGGAATATCTTTGGGGCTTTCGTACACCCCGCAGACATACACGCCGGGCCGGGAGGTCTGTACGGGATTGAAATGGTCGGTCTCGGCAAAATCATGGACATTGAGGTCGATGCCCAGGTTTTGGGCCAAATCCCTTGTTTCCGCAGTCACACGGAACCCGGTGGACAGCACCACCATGTCGAACTCTTCGGTTTCCTGAACCGATTTGTCTTCCACAGCATAGGCAATGGACAGATTTTTGGTGTCCGGCTGTTCCATAATGGTATGGGGCCGGCTTCTGACCATGCGGATGTGGTATTCATCCCTGGCCCGGTTGTAATATTGTTCGTAATCCTTGCCATGGGTTCGCATATCCATGAAGAAAATCGTGGTTTCGATGTCTTCGCCGAACCGTTCCTTGGTGACCATGGCCTCCTTGAGGGCGTACATGCAGCAGACACCGGAGCAGTAAGGCACATCGGCCCGGTTGATGCCCCGGGAGCCCACACACTGGATCCAGGCCACTTTTTTGGGCCGTTTTCCGTCGGATTTTCTCACCAGACTGCCCTGGAACGGACCGGACGCGGACATGATCCGCTCGTATTCCAGGCCCGTGACCACATTGTCGAACCGACCGCCGCCGAAGTTGTCCAGCACGCTGGGATCAAACAGGTCCGCACCCACGGACAGGACCACGGACGACACATCCATCACGGTTTCTTTAGGCGTGTCATCGGGCAGAATGGCGTCGGCCTTGCAGACTTTTTTCAGGGCCTCGATATCCCCGATCCTGTCCATGTCAATGGAAAAGGCGAACGGTGTGGCCTGGGGATAGCGCATACAGGTCGGCGCCCGGGGATCGAGCCCCGGAGTGAACCGCACCGCTTCGGGAAACTGTTTGGCGCATTCCCCGCAGGCCGTGCATTTTTCCGTGTCAATGTACCGGGGCTGGGTGGTTAAAGTGGCGGAAAACGCCCCGGCTTCCCCGTCCAGTCGGATGAGGCGGGTCATGGGCTTGATTTCCAGATATTTTTCCCGGCCCCCCTGGGACAGGTAGGGCGATACCGTACACAGGTCACAGTTGTTGGTGGGAAAAGTCCGGTCCAGCTGGGTCATCAGCCCGCCGATGGCATATGATTTGTCAATAAGCAGCACGTTGCGCCGGGATTCGGCCAGGTCCAGGGCAGCCCGGATGCCGCCGACACCACCGCCGATCACCAGCACTCGCCTGTCCGCAGACAGGTTGTTTTCTGAATTCTGATTCATTTGCATGAGATACCTATTCATTTAAAGAAATCCGTTCGCATGCCAAAACGGCGCAAAGAAGGCCCTCCAGCCGGCAAAACAGATCTCTTTTAAGTTAATGTTGCCTGTCTACAGCCCGGCGCTGTCCAGAATGGCCGGCAGTTTATCTTCCCAGCCCAGGGCCGAAATCTTGACGCCCCGGGAGATCTCTTTGAGGCTGCGGATCATTTCACCGGCAATGGCCACGCATTCGGTGTCACGGTCCCGGGCCTTTCGGATCCGCCGGATCACATCCTCGGATAGCCGGAAACTGGGATCGTTGATGGAAATATACCGGGCCATGCCCACGTTTTCAGCAGAAAAACCGAGGCGATCACCGGTACATTCAAGGAAGAGAACGCCGTGATGATCTGTCTGTAAAAATCCAGGTCAAAGACCGGCTGAAGCACGATATAGCCGGCACCGGCAGCGACCTTCTTTCCGGCATCCGCAACCGCCTGTTTCAGCTGGACGTCATCGGCAATGGGAGGGGCGGCAATGCCGAAGGTAAACTCCGGTTTGCCGTGCAGTTCAAACCCGGCCAAATCCGTGCCGGCCATCAGGGTCTGAATCATGTTCAGGATGCCCAGTTCATCCAGGTCATCCACGATTTTGGCGTCCGGATGATCCCCGTTGACCATCTCTTCGCCCTGCACCACCATCAGGTTGTGGATCCCCAGTGCATGGGCGGCCAGAAGATCTCCCTGAAGCGCCATCCGGTTTTTGTCCCGGCCGTACACATGGATCACAGGTTCCATGCCCTGCTGATTCAGGATCGCTCCGCCGGCCAAAGCGTTCAGATGCATGACACCTGTGTCCAGATCCGGAAGCACCACCGCATCCACCCGGGATTTGAGAAATCTTGCATGGCTGATCATGTTGGATATATCCACGCCCTTGGGAGTATCCATTTCAGCCAGGATCACCCTTTCCCCGGACGTCAGTTTTGCTTTTAAACTCATATACATATCCTTGTCTCATCTAGGTGTTTATAACAAAACCATACCATTCCGTATGCTTTCCTGTTTACTAGCACTGTGTTGTATACGTTTTTTTCCAAAAATGTACAATGAAAAATCCTTGACATATTCAGATTTTTTTTTATGGCCCCGGGATCAGCACCTGGGTGGTGACAGTATGGGCATTAACGGCCGCTTCACTGAACCACCAATATTCAGGGGCTCCGGACATGAATGCCGTGACCCGGTCTTTGTGGTGGGGATGAAACAGCCTTCCTGTGACCCCGCCGGGGATCACGGCCGCGATTTTGTCCTTATCCGCAAAATCCACCACCATGCGTAAGGCCGCACAGTGGGTCACGGCAAAGGGATCTGTGGCATCATACCATCCCCGGTACAGGGTTTCTCCGGAACCGCCCATGGACATGGGGCCTTTGCCCAGCACCCGGCCCATCCAGCCGTCTTTTGCCATCGGAGTCACCAGAGATAGAGTATGAACCCGGCCCCACTGCCATCGGGTCATGTCCGGCCCCAGACGGGCGGTCAGCAGGCCCTTTGCCTGTTTCCCAGCCCGCATTACCAGGTCGGACAGGGATTCCGTCCGGTCCGGGGTGCGGATGTCATCGAACCAGACCGACCGGCCCTCCAGGATCATTTGCTGCAGCCGCTCCTGCCAGAAATACCAGGTATCAAGCAGAAGGGTCGTATTATCCGGCCCCAGCTCGTCTTCAAACACCGCCGTTGCCAAACACAGGTACACCGCCTGAAACACGGCCGGTGCCGCTGATGCCGGGTCGTCCCTGAAATCCCAGGACCCCAGAATCTCAGCCAGGGCCTTTGTTTCCCCATCCTGGCGAAGAGACCGGGCCATTACCGGGGCCAGGGCCCTTGCCATGGGATTGAGCACATCCCGCTGAAATCGCCACATTTGGGCCGGGGTGTTTCCGCCCGGCTCACTCTTTGGCTCACCCTTTGAATGATCCATCCGTTCGGAATTCGGTTGAGGCTTTGTCTGGGTCTTTTTTCGGTTATCTGTTGGGCCGGCGGTTGTGCCGTTAACTCCGTCATCAGTTCGGCCAGCCGCTCATACCGGTACCGGGGGGCAAAATAGGAGGAATAATAATAAGGATAGTCCGAAGGCACGGTCTTGTGGTTGCAGGTGCCGATCCACCCGGCCGGCGGATCCAGGATGCCGGGCATTTCATCCACTGGAATCCATCCCACCCAGGGATCTTCCTGCTGCAAAAAAATGCCGGTATCGGAACGCAGAAACGTGCCGTACCCTTTTTTCGGATGGGCACCCGGCCGGACGTCTGATACCCGATGCGGCCAAAAATATCGGCAAACACCCAGTTCATGCTGATCATGGGCAGGGTGGTAAGGGCCTGTTTCAGGGCGCCGCAGTTTTTTGCGGTCAGAATCCGAAGCAGGCCGATGTCCGGAATCATGGACTCTGCCGGGGCAAACCGCAGTGCCACAGGCGTATCCAAAGTCAGTCCGTCCAGCCGGCCCGTAACCACAGGCCCAATGTCCGTGGATTGCACGGTGATTTCATGGTGTCGAAATCCGCTCGGAGCCCTGGGGTCCTTGATCTTCAGTATTTCCTTGCGCACGTCAAAGGGACGGGATCTGCCCTTATCCAGATAGCGTCCCGGGTGTTCCGGGTCCACGCGGACCAGGTACAGGTCCTGGAGATCCGCATAATTGTTGGTCATGGCCAGAGCGATATGGCTGGTCCGTCCCATTGCCATGCCGGGAATGCCCGGGATGTTCACGCCCACGGCCCGGATGTCCCTGCTGATCAGACCCACGGGATACCACACGCCGGGAAGCATCCGGGGATCCAGGTGGGTGTCCCCGCACAAAAGAGCGCTGCCTGTGGCGGTCCGTGCCCCGGATACAGCCCAGTTGTTGCTGCCGGTCCGCAGATACCGGTCCGTCGGAAGCCGGGTGACTTTGGTTCCCCTGAAAACACCGGAGGCATCAGAGACCTTAGTAACATCGGAAACGTCGATATTCCGCCCCGGGGGTTCCTGCCCGGGGGGTTCCTGCCCGGGGGGAAGCGCAGAATTCAGACAGGTTAATTTCGATTCACCGCCGTCATGAGGATCCGGCCGGACCCGGAACAGCTGGTCCGCGCCGGGAGATCGATCCATTCCCCGGTGTCAGCCGGATCATCCGGGTGGATGTTCAGGGGCAGGATCCGGCAGGTTCTGTCGTATCCCACGGTGCGCAGCAGCATCTGGAGGAGGATTTCCGTGTCCAGGTCGGCGGCCGTGGCAAAACCCAAAAAATACAACAAGCTCAATGAGTCGGTGACGGTCCAGGGTTCCGGGGAGATCCCGGCCAGGCGGAACTCCAGGTGAAGAGCCTGCGGAGCGGTTACGATAAAGGCGTTGACTCCGTCGGCGTATTTCTGAAACAAGGCGGCGTTGCCGGGATTGAGAATGGCGGCCTGCCTCCGTGCCAGCCGGTCCAGGCCGATGGTGCGCATGCGCCTGTCCTGGTCCAGGGCCGGGTATCCGGCCAGTTCAGCGGTCCGGCCCTGGATCAACAGCCGGATCAGGTGCATCTGGAACAGCCGGTCCCGGGCCGTTACAAACCCCTGGGCAAACAACAGGTCGCCCAGGCTGTCCGCCCGGATAAAAGACATGCCTTTTTCATCCTGCCGAACTGTGACCGGTCCGGCCAGGCCTTGCAGGTTCAATGCGCCCCGGGTCTGATACCGGTTAAGAAGAGACAGCCCCCCTGCCCCCAGAACGACCACCACTGCGCAGCCCAGCGCCACGGCAGCCATTCGGCGGACAACGGAGCAGACGGACAAGTCAGGCCTCTTTTTGAGAAATGATCCGCAGTTTGCGCCACAGCGCAGCCCGGCTAATTCCCAGAATTTCCGCAGCCCGGGATTTATTGCCTTCCGTGGTTTTGAGCGCTTCCAGAATATGCCGGTGCTCCATTTCCTGGAGGGTCGGAAAAGGCCGGAAGGACCCAGTGCCATCCGGAACCGGGGTCTTTGGATCCGGTTCATCCGGGGCCAAAGGCTTTGGATCTCTGGACACGGACAGTCTCCGGGGCAGATGCTGAATCTCGATAAAGCCTGTCTGGGCCAGGATCACGGCCCGTTCGATGATATATTGAAGTTCCCGGACATTTCCCGGGAAGCCATAGTCGTCAAACGAGGCCAGTACGGCATCGGACACGCCGGTCACATTTTTTTGGAACGCCTGGTTGAACCGGTCCAGAAAATACCGGCACAGCATGGGGATGTCCTCGGTCCGGTCCCGGAGGGCCGGCATTTCAATGCAGATGGCCCGAAGCCGCTGAAACAGTTTCCGGTTGAACCGGCCCTGGCTGACCTTTTTGTCCAGGCTTTTCTGGGTGGCTACAATGAACCGCACATCCATATGAACATCCGGGGCGTTCTGTTCCAGGATGGCCAGCATATCCGTCTGAGTCTGGGCCGGCATGTTTTCGATGTGGTCCAGCAGAATGGTACCGGAAAAGTCAGGATCCGGAGAGTTTCCGGGCAGAGTCGTCAGGGAGGCCACCAGCTCCGGAAACCGGAAATCATTGCTGAAGCAGCCGCAGTCAAAGGCCAGAAACCGCTGGTCACGGCGCCGGCTCAGCCGGTGAATGATCCGGGCCGCCAGTTCCTTGCCTGTACCGGATTCACCGTGGATGACAACGGGACAGTCCAGCTCGGACAGCCGGCGGATGTTTTTTCTTAAGCGCTGCATCTCCGGGGTTTCGCCGATGAGCCGGGCCAGCCCCTTGCCCGGCGGTTCCGTCCGGTCCGCCTCCGGGGGGGTGGCTGTGTCAGCTGCGGGGGAATGGATGACAAACACATTTCCCTCTCCTCCGGACTGGCGGATCACATCCCACAATCCTGCCATGGCATCTTTTTCAAAATATATGGCGCCCAGGGCTTCGGTGGCCTGCCGGGTCTTGTCACTGCCATAGCCTGTGAGCAGCACGGTTCTGAGGTCCGGATCCAGTTCCTTTAGCTTGGTGATGGTGACCAGCCCGTCCATGTCCGGCATTTTCAGGTCCACGATAGCCAGGTCGAACCGGGTGGTTCTCGCCAGTTCCAGGGCCTTAAGTCCGGAGGTGGCTTTGACGGGATCGTGGCCCAACAGCGCGATCCGCTGGGCCATGGAATTAAGCAGCCGTTCCTCGTCATCCACCAGAAGGATATGTTTTTTAATATCTGTCATTTATTTTACGTATATGTAAATCACCGCTCCTGTCAGCGTCAAGACATTTCAGTCAATCCGGACCGAGTAAACCTTCATCTTCCGGACGTCCGCCTTTATCAACAGGGCAAACCGGTGGACATCCGGATCGATTAACAGGGCAAACCGGGTTTTGCCCGTTTTACGGAATCTCATCGAAATCAGTTTTTTTTCAAGGCCGGACGGGCAATGACCCCAGCCGGATCCCGCAAAACTTTCAAGTTCAAACGTGCCATGACCCGGGCCGGAACCCGTGAGATTTTTAAGATCACAACCCCAATAAAGCCAGCCTGACTTCATAAGACCGACCCCGCAAATAAGTGCAATAACGCAGGCCTGACCCCGTATGAAATCATATGCCATAAAACAGATAGATCATCAACAGTTCGACGCAAAGAAAAATCACGGTCATGACGACCCCGGCTCTGGCATAATCCACGGTCCGGTATCCGCCGGGCCGCATCACCAGGCATTGACCTGATGGGTGGGTAAAACAAAACTGTTGGACGCGGACAGCCCCACCACCAGGGCCGCCATTCTTGGGTCTGCGCCGGCCATCATGGCCATGTTCATGCACAGCGGCACCAGCAGGACCGTGGCGCCCACATTGGAGATCACCAGGGTGAAAAACGTGGTCATGATCCCGATCACGGCCAAAAGCACAATCGGGGCCGGGGTGCCCACCAGGCCCAGGACCCCTTCGGCGATAAACGCGGCTGTGCCGCTTTTTTCAAAGGCAATTCCCAAAGGAATCAGCCCGCCCAAAAGAAACACGGTCATCCAGTCCACTGAAGAATAGGCTTCGTCCACGGTCAAGACCCCTGTGATGATCATGCCCAGGGCCCCGGACATCAGCGCTACGGCCAGGGGGGTGTTGAAAAACACGATCTGGACCAGGGCGATGGCCAGCCAGCACACGGCCAGGACCGCTTTCTGGGGCCGCAGAATCTCGCCTTCCAGAGGAGATGCAAACACCAGTGACCGGGGTTTGGGCTTGTTGTTCAGAATATGGAACCGGTCCCAGGGGCCCTGGAGCAGCAGGGTGTCCCCCTGGCTCAGGGGGATGAAGGTCAGGCCGCTGTAGATTTTCTTGTTTCCCTTGAACAGTACCAGGGGATTGAGCTGGTAATGGTCTTTGAACCGGATTTCGTTCAATGTTTTGCCGATCAGGTCGGACCGGGGGGAGACCACGGCCTCGGCCACACCGGCATTGGTGTTGGCCAGGGTGTCGGCAAAGGTCTCCAGGGAGTCCTTGATCTGCCAGCCGTATTCCTGGGCCAGTTTTTCAATGTTTTCCCATTTGCCTGCCACGGCCACGTCACAGTTGGGGGAAACACTTTCATGGCTGCGGGGCACCTGATTGATGGTTCTGCCGTTTGAAGAACTGATGCCGATCACCGTGACCAGGAATTTTGCCCGGATGGTCAGATCTTCCAGGGTGCCGGTCTTCCCGGTTTCCGGCACATGCAGCTCAACGATGCTTTTGACGCCCTGGTATTCGGAAGTCAGCATATCCGAGGCCCCCCGGTTGAATTCACCCGACTTGGCAGGCAGGATAAACCGGCCGAACACAATGAAATAGATCAGGGCCGAAGCCACCAGACACAGGCCGATGGGGGTCTGGGTGAACAGGCCGAAAGGTGCCAGTTTTTCCCCGCCGACCACCATCAGGTCGTTTAACAAAATGGTGGGACTGGCACCGACCAGAGTGATGGTTCCGCCGATGATGGCACAAAACGCCATGGGCATGAGCACCCGGGAGGTGGGAATGCCCATGCGTTTGGAAATCCGCTGGGTCACGGGCAGAAACAGGGCGGCCGCCCCGATGTTCTGCATCATGCTGGAAATCACGGCCACAGTCCCGGCAATGAACAGGATGATCTTGTTTTCACTCCTGCCGGCCAGGGCCATGATCGGCTTGGCCACTTTGTTCATCACCCCGGTCTTGTCCAGACCCGCGCCGATGATGATCACAGCGATAATGGAACAGACCGCGTTACTGGAAAGCCCTGAAAATGCATCTTTGGCGCTCACCAATCCCATCAGCGGCAAAAGCACCATCATCATGATGCCCACGACATCCACCCTTACCCATTCAAAGACAAACAAACAGATCACAAAAACAAGCACGATCATCGTCAATATCATATCCGGTGTCATTCAACTAATTCTCCGTTCAAAAATTTTGATCAAATCGGTCAGCCCGTTTAGGCACACGCCTGCTATTTCTTGTTCCGGAAAACAAAACAGAGTGCCGCGATTCCGCCAATCAGCACAATGCTGAAAATGAACCTGAAACTCATTATTTCCTCCTTAATCTATGGAATACACGCAAAATGTCCGGGCCAGGGCCGGCTTTTTCTCTTCCGAGGAGCCCAGGGAACTTAAAAACTTTCTGAAAAACCCCCAGAAGCTGCCCATATCCTCTTTTTCAAAATACACGGATTCCAGGGCTTCGGTGGCTTCCCTGAGCTTGGAATCCCCGTGGCCGGTCAGAAGCGTACTTGCAAGGGCGGCATCTTTTTCCTTGAGTTTGGCGATGAGATCCAGGCCGTCCATGTCCGGCAGCCGCTGGTCGATAATGGCCAGCTGAAACGTCTGGGACGTCATAATTTCCAGGGCTTGTTTTCCGTTCAGGGCGGTGAGGGGTTCATACCCCTGCAGCCGGATCCGGTCCGCCACAGCATTGAGAAACTTGGGGTTGTCATCCACCAGCAGGATGCGGATCTCGTGCTTCCCCTGCTTTGCTTTGGCCACGGCCTTGGCCATGCCGGCCGGATTTTCCGTGATGATGAATTCAGGGTTGCCATATTCCTTGATCACGGCAGACACGGCATTGTCGATATTGGAAAAATGAACGGTATGAAAAAATTCCAGCCCCATTTCTTCCGCTTTGGCCCGGAATCCCCCGGCATTTCGATCGGAGTTTTTCCTGAACTCGTCAAATGCCACATCATGGGCATTTGAAAAAATTTTGTGATGTCATGGGTGAGATTGGCGCAGTTCACGGCAATGATGCCGCACCCCATCCGCTTTGCCATCTCCAGGGCATAGGCCGCCATTTTTTCGGGAAACCGGCTTTCATAGGTGGCAACGGCAATGCGTTTCCAGCATTCGTTTTCAGATTCTGAAACGGCCCGGCCGGCGCCGTCATCCTGATCCGGTGCAGCAGCCGTTTGATCGTTTACCTGTGCCGGTGCTTTTTTTGATTTTTTGAAAAGTGCCATAATCGGGTCCTTGTTAAACCGTTAAAAGTTGTTCTTTCAATCATGGATCTGACGTTTCGGGGAGGGGGATGGTGTTGTGTCATTCCCCTCGGGCTTCTGTGTTTAATTTTTTTAATTTTAATGCTTTTTAGTGTTTACAAATGCAACAAAAAACTTTATATTGTGATATAAATTAAAATTTTTAAACAGTCAATCGAAAAATTTACATTTATGAAACACATTGAGATTCTGATCATTGATGATGAAAAAAAATTTGCCGACATGCTGGGCCGGCGCCTGTCGCTTCGGGGGATCACCTGTCATGCCTGTTATGACGGGCGATCCGGACTGGAATGGATCAAGGCCCACCCCGGCGCCGTCACCCTGATTCTGCTGGATTTGAAACTGCCTGACATCTATGGTACTGAAGTACTGGCAGCCATCAAGGAGATCGATCCGGCCGTCCCGGTGTTTATCATTACCGGACACGGCACCCGGGAGGATGAAACCGCGTGCCTGGCAAAAGGGGCGTCCGAATTCATTCATAAACCCGTGAACATTGATAAACTGACTACTTTACTAAACCACGCCCGGGGGGAAGGCACATGAACCGGCGACCGCTGATTATAAGGAACCAGGGATGGCTTGAATTTCTCTTTCACCGGCCCAATGTCCATCTGGCAACGTTTCAGACCATTTCAAACTATCCCCGCATCTGGATCATCAGCATCATGATTCTGGCTGTCACCTCCCTGGCGCCCCTGGTTTTCACCACCGTGATCAACCACCAGCTGATCCAGAAATCCGTGGATTCGGAACTGGTGCTCCAGACCGACCGGGTCACCTCCAATGCCAAGCGATCCATGCGGTTTTTTCTGGAAGAACGGTTGAACGCTCTGCGGTTTGTTGTGAACGAACTGCCCTATTATTCACTGATCGATAACGAACACCTGGCTAAAATCCTGGGCAACCTCAAACTGGGATTCGGGGGATTCACCGATTTGAGCATCATTGATGAAGACGGCAACCAGATCGCCTATGCCGGACCCTTCAACCTGGAAGGGAAAAATTATAAAAACCAGCCATGGTTCCTCCAGAGCATTGAAAAGGACAACTTCATCAGCGAGGTGTTCACCGGATACCGGGATATCCCCCATATCATCATTGCAGTCAGATCCCAGACCGCATACGGCCGGCATTTCATTCTCAGGGCCACCCTGGACACCCAGCGGCTCATGAGCATGCTGACCTCCTATAAAACCAATATCCACACCGATATTTTTCTGATGAACCGGGCTGGGATCCTCCAGACCCCTTCTGCAAGGTATGGGAAGATATTCACGCCGGCCCCGCTGAAAGTGCCCCCGTTTTCAGACACCACCCAGGTGATCCGGCCGGAACATCGCGGAAAAAACGCCTATATCACGGGATATTCCTATATCGCCACCGAAGCGGTCACCACCCCGTTCATTCTGATGGTTCACAAAAAAAATCCGATGTCATGGGCACCTGGCTGAACCTGGGCAAGACATTCAACTGGATCATCGGCCTGTGCTGCCTGGTGATGATGGTGATTATCACCCTGGTGTCCACATTCATGGTGAACCAGCTGTATCTGGCGGACCAGGCCAAAGCGGAAACCATGCTGAAAATGGAACAGAGCCAGCAACTGGCCTGCATCGGTCAGCTGTCTGCCGGCATCGCCCATGAAATCAACAACCCCCTGGCGTTGATCAATGAAACCGCAGGCTATCTCAAGGACCTGTATCAGTTCCCGGATGAACACCGCAGCGATCAGGAGATCTCCGAGCTTTTGGACGACATCCTGGAGGCCGTAGCCCGGTGCGGCACCATCACCAGCCAGCTGCTGGGGTTTGTAAGGCAGTTCGATGTCCGGATCTCTTCGGTAAATGTGGAAAAACTGATCACCGGGATCTTAAGTTTTCACAAAAAGGAAACCGAGTACAAAGGCATTAACGTCACCACGGCCATTTCCCCGAACGTCCCGGCCATCGAGACTGACCGGGGCAAGCTTCAGCAGATCCTGCTCAACCTGATCAACAACGCGTTCCAGGCCATCGAAGCCAACGGATGCCTGGATATCAAGGTGTCGCACCTGCCACCGAACAAGATCGGCATCGAGATCAGCGACACGGGCTGCGGGATTCCCGAAGAAAATCTCAAACGGATTCATGAACCGTTTTTCAGTACCAAAAAAGACAAAATGGGAACCGGCCTGGGTCTGTCCATCACCTACGGTCTGGTCAAAAAACTCCAGGGAACCGTCCGGGTGGAGAGCAGTGAAGACATCGGTACCATTTTCACTGTGATCCTGCCGGTCAAGCTCCGAAAAGAGGGTAACGCATGAAAATTATTCTAGTGGATGACGAAACCAAATTCATCAATATGCTGGCCAGACGACTGTCGCTGCGGGGGCTGGACGCGGATGTGGCCTACTCCGGGGCCCAGGCCCTGGAAAAAGCGGCTCAAACCCGGTACGACATTGCGGTGCTGGACATGAAAATGCCGGGGATGAGCGGCTTTACCCTGAAACGGAAACTGCTGGAAACGCTGCCGGACATCCGGTTCATTTTTGTTACCGGACACGGCACCATCGACCAAAACGGGATACCGGATCAATCCGATGATATTTTTCTGGCCAAACCGCTGAACATCGACACGCTCATCGATACCATCCGGCAGCGGCTTAATCCGGACCAATAATACAGGGGGACATCAACCATGACATCACACGCCAGCGACCTGATCCACAAACAGGGACTTCAATTTTTCGGATCCGTGAATGCCAGCATTTCCCACGAACTGAAAAACATTTTTGCCATTATTTCCGAAACCGCCGGGTTTTTGAACGACCTGACCCAGCTGTCCAAGCAGGGCCAGGCATTTGATCTGTCTTTGCTGGAAAACTGCAGCAACAGCATTGCCGAGGAGATTGAGCGGGGGTTTGACACCATCCGCCAGATGAACCAGTTTGCCCACAGTGTGGATGACCCGGTCAAAGAAACCGCCGTCCATGATACCCTGGCTTTGGCTGTCAAACTGACCGGGTTTTTGAGTTTTGCCAAAAAAACAAAGCTGGAGCCCTCCGGCAAAGAGATCTCCATCGACACCAGTCCGTTTCTGCTCCAGACCCTGGTATACCGGACCTTGAGCACTCTTTACCGGGCCCTGGACACCGGTTCTGAACTGACCCTGACCCTGCGTGAGTCAGAAACGTCCCTGGTTACCGTGATCTTTTCCCATGACCGGCAGGCTGATTTGAATGATTTTCCGGATTCCAGGACCGCAGATGTGGCAGATCTCCTTGATGCGTCATTCACAAGGACCGACACCGGACTGGCACTGACCCTTCCAAGAGAAAACAATGACCTGAGGCACAAATTTGCCGGCGGGTGACCGGTGCCCCGTGCAGCCGGAAAAATGGAAAAAAGCCCAAAAAGCAACCCGAAAAAAGCAGCCACAATACCCAACCCATATCAATTTTGGAGGCAGCCATGACCGAGACTGAAAAAATTCATCTGTTACTGGTGGATGACGAGGAAAAATTTCTCAACGCCCTGACCGAACGATTAAAACTCAAATTTTTTGACATCACCCCGGCGACCAACGGGGAGGACGCCATCAAGGTGGCCAAAAAAGCCCGGTTTGACGTGGCAGTGGTGGATCTGCAAATGCCGGGCATTGACGGGGTCCAGCTGCTGGAAACCCTGAAGCAGAGCCACCGGTTTCTGGAAGTCATTATTTTATCGGGCCATGCCACCATTGACACGGCCGTGGCATGCACCAAACTGGGAGCGTTCAAAGTACTGGAAAAGCCCTGCGGATTCGACAAGCTGGTAGAGTGCATTAAAGAAGCCTATGAATCCCGGCTGAAAAAAAAGTTTGAAAACGATACCCAGCGCATGAAAAAAATCCAGTCCTTGGCATTCGGGCAGTCGGCTTTAGGAATTCTGCGGGAACTGCATAAAATGGATGACCACCAGAAATAGCGGGCCTGGGCCCGCCCCCCCGGAGTACCAGGTGCCCGGCCCGGAATGACGTCATCCGACGGTCCGGTCACCGGATACCCCGGGGAGCTGGACAGTGTTGAAGGGCTGGACAGTGTTGGGGGGCGGGCGGGCAATTAGATTTTTCTTGCGTTTTACGGGATCTGATCGTATTATTAATGTCTTGTCAGCACTATTTCAAAGCAAATTTCTTCGAGGAAGATCCCATGAAGTCAAATACCAATATTGTCTATTCCATTCCCTGGAACCTGTTTCTCATCACCCTGGGCAGCGTGATTGTGGCCGTGGGCATCAAGGCGGCGATCATTCCCCACGGCATGATCACGGGCGGATTTTCCGGTCTGGGCCTGCTGTGCTACTACGGATCGGACATCCTGACCCCGGGCATCTGGTATCTGATTCTGAACGTGCCTGTGTTCATCATCGGATGGAAGTTCATTAGCAAACGGTTTCTTTACTACAGTCTGTACGGGGCCGGAATCCTTACGCTGTTCATGGATTTCGTGAATTTCTCGTTCGACATCACCGACCCCTGGCTGGCGGCCTGGCCGGGGGGACACTGGTGGGGGCCGGGTCAGGCATCGTTTTTCGATCCCTGGGGTCCGGCGGGGGCAACGACATCATTTCCATTCTGCTCAACCAGAAGTTCAGCCTGCGCATCGGCACCTATAATTTCATGTTCAACTTTGTGCTGTTTGCCGGGAGTTTCGGATATCTGGACACAGACATCATTTTATATTCCATGGCCACCTCCTATATCGCTTCCCAGGCCATTGAATACTGCATGGGCCTGTTCAACCAGCGCAAGATGATCTTGATTATTTCCAAAAATCTGCCGGCCATTGCCGATGAGATCATGAATAAACTGCAGCGGGGCGCCACCTTTCTTAAGGGCCGGGGGGCCTACACCGGCAAAGACAGGGAAGTGCTGCTCACCGTAGCCAACACCTACCAGATCAAACGCATTGAGGAGATCACATTCAGTATCGATCCCGAGGCCTTCATGATCACGGAAAACACCTTCAACGTCCTTGGAAGGGGATTCTCCCGCCGTAAGGTGTATTGACATTTAACCTGCTGATGGCCGAATTCCCCACCCCCATGACGACCGGAGTGTCGACGAACTGCGGGAAGCAGAAAATGATGCCTGTCCCTCATCCATGATCCGGAGCCCACACCCGTTTATATCGAACCAAGATTTCTGAACACCCGGATCACCCCGGACGAGGATCTCAATAAGGCCTTGAAATGCTGATCATTCGTAGATGGTGTGCTGCCTGGGATCAAACGCTTCCCGGATTCCTTCGCCGGTAAAGGTGACGGCCATGAGCGTCACCACCAAGGCGCCGACCACGGACGCGGAGATCCACCAGGCTTCCATGTTCTGCCATCCCTGGGAAAGAAGCTCTCCCCAGGAGGGTGTGGGCGCAGGCAGGCCGAATCCCAGGTAGTCCAGGGAAGTCAGGGCCACGATCCCGCTGGAAATGGCAAACGGCGCATAGGTCACGATCACGGAGATGGTGTTGGGAATGATATGCCGGAAAATGATACGGAAATGGGAGGCCCCCAGGCTTCGAACCGCCAGGATGTATTCTCTTTCCTTTTCCTTGTAAGTCATGGTGCGCATGACCCAGGTGATGCCGATCCATCCGAAAAAAGCCATGATCAGCAAAAGAATCATGAAACTGGGCACCAGGATCGAGGAGACGATGATGATGACGTACAGAAACGGAATATTGGACCAGATTTCGATGACGCGCTGAAAAAACAGGTCGAACTTCCCTCCGAAATACCCCATGGCACATCCGATGAAAATCCCGATGGTATAGTTGATCAGCAGCAGAAAGAAGGAAAAAAGAATGGCGGTCCGGAACCCGTAGACCAGCCGGGCCAGAATGTCCCTGCCCACATTGTCGGTGCCCAGAAAATGCCGGTCTTTGAACGAGGGGGGAAACGGCGGGTACTCATTGAGTCGCAGGTCGTTTTCATACGCGTTGTACGGCACGGGCGGCAGGATCACAAAATTCCCCTGCCCGGCCTGTTTAAAGACCTGTTTGAGTTCCCGGTATTCGGTTTCATACTGATAATCCAGGCCAAAGGCGGAGCCGGGAATCATGTCGCCATAGGTGGGGAAGTACCAAGAGCCCTGATACCGGACCACCAGAGCCCGGGAATTGATGAACAGTTCCGCGGCAAAGGAGAACACGATCAGGCTAAAGATAATGACAAACGACCAGAACCCCCGGCGGATAGACACAAACCGCTTGAGCTTGCGCCGGGTCACCGGATTGAGGGAAATCCGTCTCATTTGAACCGCACCCGGGGATCCACAAAGGCCACGCACAGGTCGCTTAAGATATTACCGACCATAAACAACAGGGAAGAGATGACCAGGATGCCCATGACCACGGGATAGTCCCGGTCCACCACGGATTCATAGCCCAAAAGGCCCATACCGTCAATATTGAACACTTTTTCGATCAGAAACGATCCCATGAGCAGAATGGAGATGTTGTTGCCGAAACTGGTGGCAATAGGGATCAGGCTGTTGCGCATGGCATGGCGGAACACCGCGTTTTCAAAAGACAATCCCTTGGCAATGGCCGTGCGTACGTAATCAGCGGCCAGGTTGTCCATGAGCGTGTTTTTCATTAACAGGGTCATGACCGTGAACGATCCGATCACATAGGCAAACAGAGGCAGGACCGTGTGCCTTGCCAGGTCCAGGACCCGGTCGGCCATTCCCATCTGCTCGATTCGGTCCGACACCAGGCCCCCTAAAGGGAACAGATCCCAGTGGGACGCGAACAGTACCAGCATCAGCACCCCGGCCACCCACCCGGGAATGGCGTATCCCGTGAAAATGACCACCGACGATACCGTGTCAAATCCGGATTTGTGGCGCACAGCCTTGGCCAGGCCCAGGGGAATGCACACCCCGTAGATGAGCACCATGCTCAGCCCTCCGAAATACAGGGACACAGGCATTCGGTCCCGGATCATTTCCCACACCGGGTCATGGTACCTTGTGGACCGTCCCAGATCCCCATGGAGCACCTTTCCCAGCCAGGACAGATAGCTTTGAAGGACCGGTTTGTCAAACCCGTAATAGGCTTCTAATTTTGCGATCTGTTCCCGGGACAGCGGCTGGCCTTCCCCGGGGCCGGCCCGGGTACTGCTGCCCTGCCCCCCATCTGCATGGCCCTTGTTTCGGCGATGATCCGTTCAATGGGGCCGCCGGGCACAAACCGGGTAATGGTAAACACCATCACGGTGATCCCGATGAACGTAGGGATTACCAGCAGCAAACGCCGGATAAAATAGGCGGTCATGACATAAACAACCGCGACAAATCAGGCGGTTTCCAGGTTTTGGTACACGGTTTCCAGGGCCTGATCCAGAAACTCGGGTTTAACGCCCCCGGCCTGGGCCATGTCCGGCCGTCCGCCGCCGCCGCCCCCTACCACCTGGGCGGCCTGTTTCACGATGTCTCCGGCTTTGAATGTGTTCACCAGATCTTCGGATACAGTGGCGATCAGCAGGGCTTTGCCGTTGGATTCCGCACCCAGCAGCAGAATCCCGGACCCCAGTTTTGCCTTGAATTTGTCGGCCAGGTCTCGCAGCTGGGAGGGGTTGTCGATTTCCACCCGCTTAGCCAGGACCCGGACGCCGTTGATCTGCCGGATACTGACGTCAATGTCTGCCACGGATTTAGAGGCGATCTGGGCCTTGATGGCAGTTATTTCCTTTTCCAGGGTCTTTTTCTCCTGCATCAGGGCCTCCAGTCTTGAAAGGACGTCGGACCGGCCGATTTTCAGCAGGCCTGCCATGGATTCAAGAGACCGGTGTTCTTCATGCACCAGGTCCATGGCGGCCTGGCCGGTGGCCGCCTCGATGCGCCTAACGCCTGAGGCGATGCCGCCTTCAGACACAATTCTGAACAGCCCGATGTCCCCGGACCGCCGGGTGTGGGTGCCGCCGCACAGTTCTTTTGAAACCCGCCCTGGGACACCACCCGGACCACATCCCCGTATTTTTCCTCAAAAGGCTGTGGCCCCCTGTTTCACCGCCTCATCCATATCCATTTCATGGGTTGAAACCTCATGATTTTCCCGGATGCGTTCGTTTACGAAATTTTCAATGGCCTGCTTTTCGTCGGCTGTGACCGAAGAAAAATGGGTAAAGTCAAACCGCAGCCGGTCATGGGTCACCAGGGACCCGGCCTGTTTGACATGATCGCCCAGCACCTGCCTCAACGCTGCGTGCAGAATATGGGTGGCGGTGTGGTTCACCGCAGTTTTCCGGCGCCGGTTTTCATCCACTTTCAAAAAGAAGGTGTTCCCTTTGCGGCACTGCCCCCGGGTCACGGTACCGTGGTGGATGTACAGACCGGACGGATCAGACGAGGTTTGTGTGATATCAATGGTGCAGGCATCGTTTTCAAACACCCCGGCATCTCCGGCCTGGCCCCCGGATTCCGCGTAAAACACGGTATCGGATGTGACCAGGTCCACAGCGTCTCCCTGCCCGGCTTCGGCCACTTCCTGATTGTCTTGCACCATGATCAGCAGCGTTGATTCGGTGAACAGACGGTCATAGCCCAGAAACCGGGTTTTGACGCCTTCAGCGATCAGGGGTTTGTATACGTCCCCTGCACCGGTGAATTTTTTCACGGATTTGGACCGGGCCTTCTGCTGTGCCATGGCGGTTTTAAATCCCTCAAGATCCAGGGCGATGTCCGTGTCCTTCACATGGTCCGCAATAATGTCCACGGGAAATCCGTAAGTGTCATACAGCCGGAAAATCACTTCGCCGGAGATCACGGTTTGATTTTTTGCGGCCAGATCCGCCAGGGTGGCTTCAAGCAGCTTCATGCCCGTGTCCAGGGTTTCCAGAAACTTGGCTTCTTCGTTTTTCACCACCTTGAGAATGAACGGGGCTGAATCCTTGAGTTCCGGATAGGCTTCATCCATGATGTCAAACACGGTCTGCACGGTGTCATGGAGAAAGGGTCTGGTCAATCCGATACTGCGGCCGTACCGGATGGCCCGGCGCATGATCCGCCGCAGTACATAGCCCCGGCCTTCGTTGGACGGCAGGACCCCGTCGCACACCAGAAAGGCCGTTGCCCGGGAGTGGTCGGCAATCACCTTCATGGCCACTTCCACCTGGCCGGATTCCCCGCGTTTCCGGCCGGAGAGTTCGCCGACCTTTTCCATGATGGGCACGAACAGGTCCGTGTCAAAATTGGTGGGCACTCCCTGGAGCACGGAAATGATGCGCTCCAGACCCAGGCCCGTATCAATGCTGGGTTTAGGCAGCGGAGTCATGGTGCCGGATTCGTCTCTGTAAAACTGCATGAACACCAGGTTCCACAGCTCCAGCCACCGGTCGCAGTCACACCCCACGGCACAGTCCGGTCTGCCGCAGCCATAGGCCTCGCCCCGGTCGATGTGAATTTCACTGCACGGCCCGCAGGGACCGGTATCCCCCATGGCCCAGAAGTTGTCTTCATCCCCCAGGCGGGAAATGCGCTCCTCAGGCACCCCCACCTGGTCCCGCCAGATGGCATAGGCTTCGTCATCATCCTTATAGACAGACACATGCAGTTTATCCGGATCAAACCCGTACCCCCGGGTGAGCAGATCCCAGCCAAAGGCAACGGCTTTGTCTTTAAAATAATCACCAAATGAAAAATTACCCAACATTTCGAAAAACGTGTGGTGCCGGGCCGTATATCCCACATTTTCCAAATCGTTGTGCTTGCCGCCGGCCCGGACACATTTCTGGGCGGTCACGGCCCGCTGGTAATCGCGTTTTTCATCCCCGGTGAACACCCGTTTGAATTGGACCATGCCGGCATTGACAAACAGCAGGGTCGGGTCGTCCTGAGGAACAAGGGACGAGGATCTCACCACCTGGTGATCGTGTTTTTTAAAATAATCCAGAAAAATTTTGCGGGCTTCATTGCCTGTCATATTTGTGCTCCTAATTTGAGTATTAGGTGTTGGGGGTTAGGTATTGGGTTATTAGGTGTTGGGTTACAGGTACCTGATTTTGGCTGTCCGGTGCTTGGTCATTTGGCGGCCGGAGGCGCATCTTTGTCTTTTTTTTCATCGGCAATGCCCAGGGTTTCACGGACCCGGGTTTCGATTTTGGCAAAAATCTCCGGGTTATCCACCAGAAAAGCTTTGACGTTTTCCCGGCCCTGGCCGATGCGTTCACCGTCAAAAGAGTACCAGGAACCGCTTTTGTCCACAATATTCAGGGTCACGCCCATGTCCAGCAGGTCACCGGTGCGGGAGATGCCCTCTCCGTACATGAGATCGAACTCCACATCCTTGAACGGAGGCGCCAGCTTGTTTTTCACCACCTTGACCCGGGTCCGGTTGCCGATGATGTCCTGACCCTCTTTGATGGGGGACACCCGCCGGATTTCCAGGCGCATGGAGGCATAGAATTTCAGGGCGTTGCCGCCGGTGGTGGTCTCGGGATTGCCGTACACCACGCCTATTTTCATGCGGATCTGGTTGATGAAAATAATGGTGGTGTGTGTTTTTCCCAAGGTACCGGCCAGCTTGCGCAATGCCTGGGACATAAGGCGTGCCTGAAGCCCCATGTGGGAATCCCCCATTTCTCCCTCGATCTCGGACCGGGGCACCAGGCCGCCACGGAATCCACGATCAAAATGTCAATGCCGCCGCTGCGGATCAACATGTCAGCGATTTCTAGGGCCTGTTCTCCGGTATCGGGCTGGGATACCAGCAGTTCATCACAGTTGACTCCCAGCCGTTTGGCATAACCCACGTCCAGGGCATGCTCAGCATCAATGAATGCCGCAATGCCGCCTTTGTTCTGGGCCTCGGCCACGGCATGCAGGGCCAGGGTGGTTTTTCCGGAGGATTCCGGGCCGTAAATTTCCACTACCCGGCCCCGGGGATATCCGCCCACGCCCAGGGCCTTGTCCAGGGCCAGGGAACCGGTTCGGATCACCGGCACCTGTTCCACCACCCGGCCGCCGAGCTTCATGATGGCGCCTTTGCCGAACTGGCGCTCAATCTGCCCCATGGCCGTCTGTACCGCTTTGTCCTTGTCCGCGTTTTTTTCCATATGATTCTCCCGGGGTGCCCAAAGAATTTCAGTGAACCCCTAAAATATATAAACAGTTGACTGTGAGTGCCGCCAGCACCCCAGCCATGATATCGTCCAGCACCACACCGGCGCCGCCGGAAAACTGCCGTTCAAAATACCGCACCGGCGGAATTTTGAACACATCAAAACATCGAAACGCCAGAAACCCCGCCAAAAGAGTAATCCATGTCACCGGCACCAGGGACATGGTGACCCAGTACCCGGCCATTTCATCAATGACAATGGCTCCGGGATCCTTTTGATTCAGGATTGTTTCCGCCTGATCCGCCACAAACACGGCTGACAGAATGACGCACGCTCCAAAGAAAGCCTGGGCAGACGCGGGTATGACCTGACTGATCCAGATCAGCGGCAGGGCCGACAGGGTCCCCACCGTTCCCGGTGCCACCGGGCTGAATCCCAGGCCGAATCCCGTGGCCGCCGCCAAAATCAGTCGGTTTTTCCAAAGGCCTGCTGCCATGGCATAATCATCCTTTTGGTTCTATATTTTGTCGTTTTTCCTGTCAAGGGGATTTCCGCAGGCCCTGGCATAAACCTCTTTCAACGCAAGCCCCCGGATTCTGGCGATTTTTGCCAGAGCTTCATATTCCGGGACCATTCGGTCGGTGCCGTCCGGATGCCGGATCTTCTTGGCCGCCACCTTGCCGAACACTGTGTCCATCTGACAGGGCTCCCTGTGCAGCACAGCCCGGTCGCATGGGTGGTAACGGACCCCGAGGGCTGTGGTCTGGGTCAGGATTTCCTGAATCAGGACATCCCGGTCTTTGGGACGGCACAGGACTTCTATCCGGGTGCCGGGACGGTTCTTTTTCATGTACACCGGGGCAAAAGTCACATCCAGGGCCCCGATTTCAAAAAGCTGGTCCATGACAAACCCCAGTATTTCCGGGTTCATGTCATCCACCTGGGTAGTGAGCACCCCGATTGTTTCAGACTGAATCGCTGGAAACCGATCCTCCCCGGACTGATAACGTTTCAATAAAATCTGCTCGGCCTGAGTCTTTGCAGAGTGACCCGTTGAAGGTTGAGCCAATTCCGGAAAAAGCGCGGTTGTGTCCGACACCGGACCGGACGCCGGCCGGCCCAGGACCATGCGAAGCAGGTTGGGCATCCGGGATCCGGTCTCTCTTTTCCCGCACCATAGCCGATCTTTTCCACCTGCATGGAGGGCATGAGGCCGAACCGGGTGGCCAGAACGGCCAAAATGGCGGCCCCCGTCGGGGTGACAATCTCTGTAGCGGCATCCGAACCGGTCACGGGGATGTTTTTCAAAATCGCCAGGGTGGCCGGCACGGGCACTGGGATCCGGCCATGGGCGCAATCGATGAATCCGGAGCCCAGCGGCACTTCCGAAGCAGTCACCTGGGTGATGCCCAGGTAATGGACGCCCAGGAATGTGCCCAGGATGTCCACCAGGGAATCGATGCCGCCGATTTCATGAAAATGCACGGATGCCATGTCCTTTCCATGAATGCCGGCCTCGGCCCGGGCGATTTTTTCAAATGCGGACAGGCTGTTTTTTTGAACGTCCGCCGGCAGGTCCGCATTTTCAATTAACGTTCGAATGTCTCTATAGGTGCGGGAAGTGGCCTGATCCGTGACCGAAACGGTCAGATCCACAGCCCTCAGGGCATGGCGGAAAACCGGGACGGTCCGGATGGAAAACCCGTTGAACAGCGGGGTCAATTCGGCCTCAAGCCGTCCGGGGTCCACCCCCAAATCCACCAGGGCCCCCAGGCACATGTCCCCGCTGATACCGGAAATCAGATCCAGGTGCAGGATCATGTCAGCAAGATGCTCCTGCCGCATGAATTCGAAGAATTTCCAGCACCAGGCAGGCTGTGTCTTCCATGTCTTTCAGGGCAATGGATTCATTGACCGTGTGAACGTCGGTCATGCCAGTGCCCAAAACGCCTGCGGCAATCCCCTTGCCGAAAAACACATTGGCATCCGCACCCCCGCCGATGGTTTTGCTTTCCAATGATCTTCCCAGGCTGGCGGCGGCTTTACGGGCCAGCACCACCACCTCATGATCCTCTGAGATATGGGTGTTTGGAAAATCATGTTCCACCGTCACGTCCACTCGGGGAAGCGCGTTTTCTCCGCGCAGATGCCGGGCGGTGTCTTCAAATGCAGCCGCGATGGTCCGGGTTACCCGTTCCAGTTTACCGGGGTCATGGGACCGGGCTTCCCCCTTGATTTCCACTTTTTCCGGAACAATGTTGGTGGCCATTCCGCCCGTGATAATTCCCAGATTACAGGTGGTTTCTTCATCGATGCGCCCCAGCTGCAGTTCCGAAATGGCCTTGGCGGCCGCATAAATGGCGTTGACCCCTTTTTCCGGAGCAGCCCCGGCATGGGCGGCCCGGCCGATGACCTCGATAGTAATCTTGTTGGCGGCCGGTGCCCTTGTCACAATGCCGTTGGTATCTGTGGAGTCCAGAATATACCCGAATTTCGAGTCGATCAGGGTCAAATCCAGGTGTTTGGCCCCTAAAAGGCCGATCTCTTCGGATACGGTAAAAATCAATTCCACCGGCGGACAGGGCAGATGGTTTTCCTGAACCACGGCCATCACCTCCAAAATGATGGCAATGGCAGATTTATCATCCGACCCTAAAATAGTGGTGCCGTCACTGGTGAAAATCCCGTCTTTAAACCGCACCTTCACACCTTTGCCCGGCACCACCGTGTCCATGTGTCCGGACAGAAATAAGGGCGGCACCTTGCGGTTGCCGGGAAATTTGGCCACCAGGTTGGAGCAGTCGCCGCCGGTTTTTTCCTTGGCCCGGTCATAACTGACCGCGGCCCCCATATCGGTTAAGGATTTTTCAATGGCTGCCGCCACCTTTGCCTCATGCCGGGATTCGGAATCGATTTCCGCCAGCTCGATAAACCGCCTGGACAGTCTTTCTGTATTGATCATGTCTTTCTCCATGGTTTGATTGCAGTGGGAATAACGTGCAGCGGTTATACTAAAGTTTAACGATTATTGCCATACCCAAATCATAAGACCGGGCATCAAAAACCGGCCCTGCTGACGGAAGCCTGGGAAAAAAGCATTGACAAAATCAGGCATCCGGTATAGGTTTTGAAGATATCTTTCGATGAATGGAATACGGAAGTGCGCGGCTCACTGGTGGGGCCCTCGGACTTCAAATCCGATGTGGGGCGTTAATACCGTCCCGGGTGGGTTCGATTCCCATGCACTTCCGCCACTTCTTTAATGAATTCAAGTAGATAATTTCGGAAAACCCCCTGTTTTTTGGCCCGGCCCGATGTTTTCGGGCCACCCATTTGGCCCTTGCTTTCACTCCAATTCTGGTCCCGATTATTTTCAGTTTGTTGCATGTACAAATTTGGTTTCCGGTGGTTTTCGTCACGATGAGTCAGTCATATCATAACGGGCAGTATCACAATCCTGCAACTCACATTCCACACCCA
>LQAE01000130.1_pt1 | contig 29830 bp, 28 predicted proteins | sample 1535771 | NCBI WGS metagenome assembly LQAE01 (sample SAMN04331582, study PRJNA305678) | bioreactor metagenome | isolation source: bioreactor_1 inoculated with Wadden Sea sediment 1st replicate of a... | place: Germany:Bremen
CAAAATACGGAGAGGTACCGAAGTGGTCATAACGGGGCGGTCTTGAAAACCGTTAGGGTGCAAGCCCACGAGGGTTCGAATCCCTCCCTCTCCGCCATTTTAATAGCAACACCATTTGCCCAGATAGCTCAGTTGGTAGAGCAGTGGATTGAAGCTCCACGTGTCGGCAGTTCGACTCTGTCTCTGGGCACCAAGCAAAAGCTGTTTACAGATTATACTCTGTAAACAGCTTTATTTGCATATACAGAACTTTTTAAAAAAGTTGAATACTTAAAAATATTTATGTATAAAAATTATGAATGGAATTGTAAAATAGTATAGTAATGAAAATTACTACGAGAATATTATACATACTAAAATAACGCAATATTCAATATAAGGGGTGAATAAAGTGTCGATTGTTAATGTGAACTTACCTGACAGACCATATTGTATTCATATAGAGAGTGGACTTTTAGATAATCTAGGAGAATATGTTAAGAAGTATTACTTTGGTCAGAGCATTTCAATAATTACAGATGCAAACGTTGCTAAACTTTATGAGAAGAAAGCTGTTAGTAAACTTGAAGAGGCGGGATTCGTAGTAAAATCATTTGTAGTGCAACCTGGTGAAGGGAGCAAAAGTTTTTCAACATATGAATACTTAACGGAGAAGCTTGCAGCATATGGGCATTCACGAACAGACCTTATCCTCGCTTTAGGTGGTGGTGTTATTGGTGACCTTTCAGGATTTCTTGCTGCAAGTTATATGAGAGGTGTACCAGTCATCCAAGTGCCTACAAGTTTGCTTTCGCAAATTGATAGCAGCGTTGGGGGAAAAACAGGAATCAATATAAAAGCAGGCAAAAATCTCGTAGGGGCAATTTATCAGCCGCTTGCAGTTCTAATTGATCCACAAACACTCAACACACTGCCAAAGAAGTATTTAAGAGACGGTATAGGTGAAGCCATCAAGTATGGATTCATAGATAGACCAGATCTACTAGATATTTTCGAAATGCCATTGGATGGTAAAGACGCATTTGATAACATACTTGAAAAACGCGAGGAAATAATAAATATTTGTTGTGAGTCCAAAAGAGACTTTGTCATGAAGGATGAGCGTGATTTCGGTAAACGTATGATTCTCAACTATGGACATACTATTGGGCATGCTATTGAGAAGGTTTATAACTATGAGAAGTATACGCATGGGGGAAGCTGTAGCAATGGGAATGTACTATATCCAGTCTATATCGGAATACCATAAAATTTCGAATGTTGGTCTAGTAAATCGATTAGCTAAGTTGTTAAAGCGTTACGACCTATTTGAACCATGTATGCAGTCAAGCTCAAATGAATGGATCAACACTATTGCTAAAGACAAAAAGAACTTAAACAGTAAACTGAATATCATATTTGTAGAAATGCCTGGAAAACCGCTAATATACGAGACAACACTTGAAGTGTTCCATGAAATGATGAAAGAGGTGCTAGCATGAGTCAGATGGTAATTGAATCAGCAAAGTTAGGTGGAGTTGTAATTGCACCACCTTCAAAAGTTTAAGTCATCGTGTAATGATTGCAGCAGCTTTATCTGAAGGCCAGTCTGTTTTAGATGGAATGAAAGAATCCGTGGATATAAGAGCAACAAAGACATGTCTTGAAACACTAGGAGCCCAGATCGATTTGAAAGAGCAAATCATGACAGTACAAGGGTGTGGAAAGCCAAGTACATTAAATGACACAACGATGTTTTGTGAGGAGTCTGGATCCACGCTTAGATTTATGATTCCAATTGCAGCACTTTCAGGGCATTTTGTTAGTTTTGAAGGCAAAGGGAAATTGAAAACACGACCAATAGATCCTTATTTTGATATATTTGATAAGTCTGAAATAAGTTTTGAGTATGATGATGGATTACCACTCAGAATACGTGGCGCATTAAAGCCTGGAGAGTATGATTTACCTGGTCATATTAGCTCACAATTTGTAACAGGGCTCCTCATGTCTTTGCCTCTTCTTGATGGCAACTCTAAAATTAATATGACTACGAAATTAGAGTCACGAGATTATGTGGATTTAACAATAGATGTTATGGAGCAATTTGGTGTTACGGTCAAAAATAACAATTATGAGTCATTTGAAATGAGTGGTAACCAAGAGTATGCGCCAAGAAATGTGCGTGTAGAAGGCGATTACTCTCAGATGGCATTTTGGGCTGTGGCTGGTGCAATTGGTAAGGCACCTATAACTATAGAAAATGCTACAGCAAACTCAAACCAAGGTGATTCACGTATTTTCAATATAATTGAGAACATGGGCGGTAGAGTGGAATATGGCGAGGGCTCAATAACCGTTTATCCGAGTGAGATGAGAAATATATCTATTAATGTAAGTGAAATTCCAGATTTAGTTCCCATCTTGGCAGTATTAGGCTCTATGAGTCATGGTCAGATGTTGATTTGTGGTGGTGAACGTGTAAGGTTAAAAGAATCAGATAGATTGAAGGCTATTGCAACGGAACTGAATAAAGTTGGCGGACATGTTGAGGAAACACCTGATGGTCTAATTGTTAATGGTGTGGACTTTTTAACCGGTGGTGCTGTTGAAGGCTGGAATGATCATAGGATTGTTATGGCAATGGCTATTGCCGCTTCAAGATGTACTGGTTCGCTTGTTATAGATGGTTGGAAAGCAATCAATAAATCATATCCAGAGTTCTTTAAGGACTATCAAAATCTAGGAGGTGTTGTAAGTGAACGGAACGTGGGGTAGCTCATTAGGTCTTACAATATACGGGGAATCTCATGGAAGTGGACTGGGTGTGGTCATAAACAATTTGCCTCCAGGTATTGAGTTAAACTTAGGTGAGATTAAAGCAGAAATGGACAGAAGAAAACCTGGAACATCTAAACTTGCAACGCCGAGATCAGAAGCAGACGCTTTTGAGATATTAAGTGGATATTTTGAAGAACATACAACAGGTGCACCGTTGGCTATCCTCATACGCAACACCAATCAACGGTCTAGAGACTATTCAAAAGTTAAAGATGTATTGCGGCCTGGTCATGCTGACTGGACTGCTTTTGAAAAATATAAAGGTTTTCATGATTACCGTGGTGGCGGACACTTTAGTGGCAGACTAACAGCTGGGATTGTCTTTGCGGGTGCTGTGGCTCAGCAGATACTCGCAAAAAAAGGAATCTCTATTGGTGCCTTAATTAAGTCGGTTGGAACTATATCTTCTGAATCAATAACACTGGAAAAATTGATTTCAAGTGATATTTCTAAATGGAAGAAAGATAGTTTCCCGGTGATGGAACATTCTAAGAAGGATATGATGATTAGTGCAATAGATGAGGCGAGAGAGTCACATGACTCAATTGGTGGACAGATTTATGTTGTGGCAAAAGGTATCCCAGCAGGTCTAGGGCAACCATTCTTCCATTCGATGGAGAGTAAAATTGCACATATTATGTTCTCTGTTCCAGCGGTTAAAGGCATTGAGTTTGGAGAAGGCTTTAAACTTACCCAAATGCTTGGGCATGAAGCCAATGACGAAATATACATACAAGATGGAAAAGTTCTTTCAGAAACTAATAATAATGGTGGTATTTTAGGTGGTATTACAAATGGAATGCCAATTGAGGTTACAGTTGCTATTAAACCGACACCATCCATAGGACTTAAACAAAAGACTGTTAATTTAAAAACACATGATGCTATTGTACATTCTGTTGAAGGTCGACACGATCCGTGTATACTTCCACGTGCTGTTTCCGTTATCGAATCTGTGCTTGCAATTGCAGTTTTAGATGCTATGATGGATGAAGGGTATAAGTTCAAGTAACAACAGTTCAGGTAGATATATTAGAAATTTGGTAGGTGAAGGCCTTGAAATCACAAAGCACTAAGAACGAAAAATCAAACAACAAGATGAATGTGTTCAGAACTGAGATTGATGCTATTGATCTGGAACTGGTTGATATACTGATTAAAAGAATGGCACTGTCAAAGGAAATTGCTGAATATAAACAGGCAAATAACTTAGCTATTCGTGATAGACGTAGAGAGCTAGAGCTGATTGCCAACCGGACAGAAGGTATTAAGGATCCAGTTGTGAAACAAGCATTGTCAGAAGTGTTAGAATCAGTACTTAAGGCTAGTCGAGATATTCAGCAAAACATTCATGATGATTAAATAGTATTAGAATAAGAACAAATAGAAAAACCTTGGAGTTCAGTTTTACATGGACTCTAAGGTTTTATTCGTTTTCAATATTTCAATTTGAGAAACTAGTCTGCTGATGCGTGTTGTGCATTTAGTTTTTTCTTATTTCGTTGAGGCATATTTACTAAGAAAATTCCAGAAGATACAAGGAGCAATGAAATGACAATATCTGAACTAAGCGATTCACCAGGAATAAACAGTGCAGATAATATTGAGCCCCAAATCGGAATTTGGAATTTGTAAATAGACACACGACTGATTGGATTGTTTTTTAATAGTGTAAACCATATCCCGAATCCTGCTGAAGAGATAAGAGCGAGATGCATAAACACCGGGATAATATCGGAAGTTATCCGAATCACATTTCCACCTAGGGTAACCCAAGAAATTAGGATCATAATAAGAGCACCAGTAAACATTTGATAACATGTCATAACCATAGTGTCCATTCGTCCCGACAATTCCTTTGCCATTATAGATGATACTGCGCCAGTTAATGCTGCCATGACTAGGAGTCCTTCCCCATTCCAAGCAAAGCCCCCAGTGAGTGGTCCTTTTGCTAGGTTTACATAAACGACTCCAGCGAATCCAAGTGCAAGTCCAAACCACTTTTGCTTATTCATTTTATCATTAGCATAATAGAAGTGTGGTAGTACAATTGAAAAGAAAGTTCCAAGGGATGTCATAATGGATCCCTTTACACCAGTTGTATTTGCAAGACCATTGTAGAAGAACAAATACTGAAGTGTGGTTTGAACAATTCCAAGTGCTACAAGCGGTAGAATCACATTCTTCGATATTTTAAGACGTCTTTTGGTAAAAATCAAAAATAGAAGTAAGTAAACAGCTGCTAAAAAGAATCGATAGCCTGCGAATTGAAGTTTAACTGCCCATCCAGAGTTACCTATATCAAGCGCAGCGTAGCTAACTTTTAAAGATGGAAATGCACTGCCCCAAAGAATGCAGGCAAACGTTGCAAGTATAAAAATTGTTATCGGATTTTTATAGAATTTATCTGACATATAAATCTTCCTTTATTCTGTAACCTTTACGATATTGTTTTGGTTTGAAATTTCATGTAACATTAAGATTATACTACAAATAGTGCAACTTGCTCTAACTATAAACAAAATGTAGTATACTATTGTAGCTTAAGAACCGTTTGAAGAGGAGTATGACTTTTGGAAACGATCATGAATATTTTCTTGAATATCCGTATACTGGATATTGTGGACATTTTCATAGTAGCATTTGTCTTTTATAAGCTTTTGTCTCTTATTAGGGAAACCCGTGCAGAGCAGCTAATTAAGGGCATTATTATCTTGCTTGTTGTTTCTAAATTAAGCGAGTGGGCTAAGCTGTATGTGGTACATTACATCTTGCAGAATACATTGACACTTGGTGTTGTTGCTTTATTAATTGTATTCCAGCCTGAGATGAGACGTGCCTTAGAATACATCGGTCGAAGCAAGCTGTTGTCTAAGTCTTTTGCTGAACTCGATCGGGAAATTCTTCAGGAGTCTGTCGACCAGGTTGTTACGGCTGTCAGCGCCTTATCAAGAGACACAATCGGTGCCCTAATTGTAATGGAGCGCGACACTGGAATCAACGATATAGTTGAAACAGGTGTTAAGATTGATGGTGAAATGTCGAGTGGATTACTTATAAACATATTTATACCAAATACACCCCTACATGATGGTGCGGTTATTGTGCGAAAAGATAAAATTTTAGCGGCAGGTTGTTTTTTACCGCTTTCTGAGAATCAGAATTTGAGCAAAGAACTGGGAACACGTCATAGAGCTGCACTTGGAATCTGTGAACAGTCAGATGCTATTGTTGTAATAGTCTCTGAAGAAACAGGCGCTATTTCAATTGCAATGGATGGGAAGTTGTCTAGGTTCCTGGACCCAAAGACACTATCTAGTAAAATCATGGAGGCTTATCAGCCCGAAAATGAGAAAGCACTGATATCTAAGAAGAGATGGAGATTTGTAAAATGATACGATCAGCTTGGGTGAGCCGAATTGCAGATGTATTTAAAGGCAGTCGGTTGTCACAAAACACAGGACAAAAGATAATTTCATTATTGTTTGCTATCCTGTTTTGGCTGTATGTTATGGATCAAGTTAATCCAGAAATGATAAAAGAACTTGAAAACATAAAAGTTGAGCTTTTAAATATGCCTAGCGTGACACAAAGTGGCCTCGTTATTATGAATGAAGAGGAATACTTTGTTAATGTTACAGTGAAAGGTCGAAGAAATGACTTATTCGATGTAACAAATGAAGACATTCGTGTTACGGCAGACCTAACTGGCTATGGCAAAGGCGATGTAAGTGTTCCACTTGAAACAAGAACGTTTAACGGGAGCTTTATTGTTGATGATTTGTCACAAAAGGAAATAAAGCTATTCCTTGATAAAGTTGTAGAAATTTCAAAACCTGTTAACTTGGATGTCGTTGGTGAAACTAAAAATGGTTATGTTAAAGGTGAGTTGGAATATGAGCCTCAGGAGATCTCAGTAAGAGGTCCTGAATCATTTGTAAATACAGTGGCAATGATATATGGCGAAATGAAAATTGACGGCACAACGAATGATTTATCTAAGGAAATCCCTGTGAAACCAGTTGATAACGATGGTAATGTTGTTGGTGGTGTAACTCTTGGAAGAGATTACATTCGAGCGTCAATCGGTGTATCAAAACTTAAAACGTTGTCATTGAACGAGAGAATTACAGGACAAGCAGCAAGTGGATATGAGATTGTTAAAATACAGATCAATCCTGCGGCGGTTACAGTTCGTGGCAGTGAAGCTGCTGTTGATGTATTGGACCGTTTATACACAATGCCAATTGATATTTCAGGTATTATGAGCACTGCAGACGTAGAAGTTCAACTAGACCTGCCTGAAGATATTACAGCACCATATTTGAATATTCCTGCTATAGCGACAGTATATGTGGAAGCGTATGAAACCAAGGTATTTGAAGTGCCGGCATCTAGTATTGAAATTATGGATATGAACGATGAGTTTATAGTGACTCAGAACGATATCTCAGGCGTCGTAAAAGTATCTATACGAGATATTGAGTCAGTTATGAAAAACATAGATGAGTCATCCATAAGCTTGTCATTTGATGGTTCTAACCTTAAACCCGGTATTGGAAGTGAAGTTGTTGTAAATGCTGTGCCGAGTACAAGTGTTAGAAGCATTGAAGTTGATTCTAGTACAGTACGTATCCCAGTAAGGCTTAAATCTCTAATAAATGATTTAGATGAAACAGAAACACCTGAGTCTTCAACTAATGAACCTACAAGTGAGAATTCGGATGATGCTGTAAACACTGATAATACTTCAAATCCAGAAGCAAATGGAAATGATAACAAGGATTCAGATGTAATTGATGATAATGCTGAGAGTGAATCCGAAGGTAATTTAGAAGAGTAATAGCTGATTAGACTAATTTTGAACAATTGAACGAAATTTGAAAGACTGCAAATATTTGCAGTCTTTTTTGTTTTGAATCCATAAAAAATGATAAAATGTAAGTATGATGAGTGAGGTGAAGCATGAAAAGAGAAATAGAACTTATACTGGATTCAACCCACGATGCCATGATCGCGGTAGACAATAGAGGTATTATTACAATATATAATGCAGCTGCAGGAAGACTCACAAGTAAATTACCTGAGGATGTAATAGGAAAACATATAGGTGAAGTTGTAGAAACAACACGCCTTCCATATATCTTAGAAACGGGAGAATCAGAACTAAACAGAAAACAAATGCTGGGTGAGATAGAAATTGTAACTAATAGAATGCCTGTAAAGAATGAAATTGGACAGGTTATAGGAGCAATTGCTGTTTTTAGGGATATAACAGAGATTCATGCTCTGGCTGAAGAGATAACAAACTTAAAAGAAATGCAGTATATGCTAGAAGCTATTTTAAATGCAACTCAGGATGCGATCTCCGTAGTAAATCAGGATGCTGTAGGCTGGTTGATTAATCCCGCCTATACGAGGCTGACTGGTTATACGGAAAAAGATATAATCGGAAAACCATCAACAGTTGATTTAGCTGAGGGTGAGAGTGTACATTTAAAGGTTCTTGAAACCAAAGAACCTGTAAAAGGCATGTACCATAGGGTAGGCCCAAGTAAAAAAGAAGTTATGACTGAGGCAGCACCAATCATTGTTGATGGGCAACTTCGTGGTAGTGTAGCAGTTATTCATGACCTAACAGAGATTAATAAGCTGATTTCTGAACTGAATCAGGCAAAACAAATTATACGTAATCTAGAAGCAAAATACACGTTTGACGATATTATTGGTGATAGTGAATTGATGAATGCTACAGTGGCAAAAGCTAGACTTGCTGCAGAAACCCCAGCTACAATTGTCTTAAGAGGTGAGAGTGGTACGGGAAAGGAGCTTTTTGCCCATGCAATTCACAATGCTTCTGATAGGAAGTTTAGTCAGTTTGTAAGAGTAAATTGTGCTGCTATTTCCGAAAATATATTAGAGAGTGAACTCTTTGGTTATGTCGAAGGTGCTTTTACTGGTGCATCTAAAGGTGGTAAGATTGGTCTGTTTGAGCAAGCAGATGGTGGAACGATATTCCTTGATGAAATTGGGGAAATAAGTTTAACGATGCAAGCTAAACTGCTACGTGTCCTTCAGGAAAAGGAAATCGTACGAGTGGGTGGTACAAAGCCGATTACAGTAGATGTAAGAATTATTTCTGCAACCAATGTAGACCTTGAGAAGGCCGTGTTTGACGGTACTTTTAGAAAAGATCTTTATTATAGGTTAAATGTATTCCCAATCCAGATTCCAGCGCTTAGGAACCATAAAGATGATATCGGAGAATTGATACGTTTTCTAATTAGTAAGTACAATCAAGAATATGGGAGACATGTTAGAGATATTAGTGACTTGGCCATGGAGCACATGGAATCCTATGATTGGCCTGGGAATGTTAGAGAACTGGAAAACTATATTGGCAGAGCTATGATCAACATGCGTATGATTGAGACAACCTTGGACAGGTACCATATGCCTGCATTTCAAACGAATATTGCTGAAATGAGTCCAGAAATTCACTTGGATCGTTTTGAAATCCCTGATATTCCAGAGGGAGAACGTAAACTATCTGTACATCTTGAAATTGTTGAGAAAAGACATATTTTATCCGTTCTTCGATCAAATGATGACAACAGGGAACAAACAGCAAAAGATTTAGGTGTATCTTTACGATCTTTATATTATAAGCTAAAGAAATATGGAATTCATTAATACAAAATTGAATTATTCGCAAAGCCCCTTATTTAAGTTGTATTTGGACTTAACGGGGCTTTTTTTGTTTTTATAGTGTGGTTAACACAACCGTATTATTGATTCATCAACAATGTGTCGAAAATTTAAAAATTCTGAAAAGTTTGAAATCACCTCAGTTGAGAAATCGATAAAAAAATTTTAATGTTATTGAAAGGATTGAATTTGGGAGTGTCGAATTTTGATAAGAGAACAATAAGGGGAATCCATCGGTTGGGGGGACGTTTTATGAAACGATGGGGCGTTTTAACAATAGTTATTCTAGCTGGTATTTTGTATTATGGAGGTCAGCTGGGTTCAGAAGAGATATTTCGGGAGTACGATCTGAATCAGATTATTAAACATGCTGAAGTATTATCAGCACAAGAAATGGAAGGTAGAGGCACAGGATCAAGAGGGAATGCAGATGCGGTTTCCTATATTGAAAAAGAACTCAAAGGTATTTTAGCAGAAACACTGGGAACTCAAGCAGAGATTCAAGTGGAAACATTCTATTCTCCTGTACAAAGATATGAGAGTGAGCCCTACCTTAGGTATCCATCAACTGATGGGTCTGGAAAAAGTATTGATCTAGAGTATGGAAAAGATTTTTCAGTAGTGAACAGGCCTCGAAGCGGGAATATCGATTATTCTGGAGATCTGCTGATGGTATCGGACAGCATTTATGATATTGATCCAGAACTATTTAAGGGAAAAATAGTTATCACTCAGTTAAACCGTGTAACAGACGATCTAATTGATGATCTTAGGAGTGAGGTGCGGTTGGCATTCTGAATAGGTATACTAGAGAATTTGATCCCATGTCAACGAGTATTCCAGAAGATACGGAGCTGAATATTAGAGTGGACTGGAAAGAGGGTTCACAAATATTTGTTGGAAAAGTGAGTATGAGTGCTTTTAATGATCTACTAGAAGTGGCAAAACTAAACCTAATTGAGGAGTTTTCAAGTATCAATACAGTAAAAACTTCTATATATGCTAATGAAAAGGTAACAGGATACATAAAAGGAGCCCAGCTTAGGTCTATTGCAAACTACCCAATTACGAAGAGTAATAATATTGTTGTAAAATTTCCAGGGAAATCTGCTGAGACTGAAGCTGTTGTTATTTCATCTGACATAGACGGTTATGGAAAAGAGTTGACTGGTGAAATCTTACCGTCAACTGCACAGGCTATGACAGCAGGAACCTTAATAGATTTGGTTCGTGTAGTGGCTCAATCTGGTGTGACACCAGAGAAAGATATATATTTTGCCTTTCTAAATGCGTCTAAACAAGGTGATTTTGGCATGCGTAAATTGCTGGAAAGTATAAACACTGATCGACAGGTTGAGTGGATTCATATTCAGAATATGGGTGGTGTAAAACAGCTTCCAATTGTACTTGGAGACGCCAACTCTACAACATCTGATAGACAGTCAGCTTTCCAGTTGAGAATGCAACTTCATGGACGGGAAGTTGGAGCTCTAGTAAAGCGAGGTTACCCTGAGGAATATGCTCCAGGGTTCTATAGACTCGTCCAAATGGACATTCCTCATGTTCTAATTGGATCAGGGACAGATAAACATGTGGCTGGTGATGAAATAGAGTCTCTTAATAGAACTAAAATAGATGAAATCAGTAGACTTGTTCAGAGTTACATCATAAGAGATGCAGTGGGTTTAAGCAAACCAGACTTCTTTGAAAGAAATCAAATTGTTCTTGTTCAACTGCTATTAGTTCTAGCAGTTCTATGTATGTACTTAAATAAACTCGCAAAAACAGTTCCAGGGCTAGAAATTATGGGCCGTAATATCCGTTACTGGAGGAACACACGTATATTTAATGGGCTATCTAGTACGATTTACTTTGTGATTCCAGCCGCTGGGTTAATGGTGTTTATGATATATCTCCTACTGTTTCCAAAGATGTTTGTCACAACAGAGTATTATGGCTTGTACAGTGGTTATTCTCCTTATTTATATGTGAAACGAACAGTTGACTTTATAGATAATCTTTTAGCAAATGGGTTCTCGTTAGAAGGACAAAGTAATATTGACATAAGAATACTGACTAGTTTGGTAAGTGGATCATTTAAGCTTGTAATACCTGCAATTATTTTAAGCATCTTACTTGGTATTCTAAAAGGATCGATAGATAGTTATAAACCGACTGACAGCAAAAACTTCATTTCACTTGCACTTTTATCTATGCCTGATGTCTTAGTAGCTTTTATTGGTCTTCAAGTGATTGTACTTTGGTCTAAAAACGAGATGTTAATAGGACTAATTGATGTGGATGCTATGCGGGGTATTGTTATGCCTGTGCTAGCACTTTCGATCATACCTTCAGTTTATATTAGTCGGTTGGCATTAATAGCTGTTGAGGAGGAACGTCATAAAGGATACATAAAAGGCGTTCTTGCAAAAGGTGCAACGAAATGGCAGGCATATATACATCATTTACTTCCAGTAATGATGTTAAAAATACTAGACGCAATGCCTTCTGTAATGAAACTGCTCATAGCAAATCTGATCATTGTTGAGTATTTTTATGGGTATCCTGGTATAGCAAATTATCTGATTACCCACATGGATTCGGTGACCTTGGTTCTGGTGCTATCTATGGGAATTGGCATGATGTATCTGATTCTCAACATTACATTTAAATCATTAGCAGTCGTCGTGAACCCTATGAAAAGGAGGGGCATTTGATGAAAAAGAAACTAAATGCACCACTTCTTGCAGGAGGCTTAATACTGCTTCTACTTGTATCAATCATTGTTATGCCAGGTATATATACAAAGTATAATCCGTACGGTACTGAAACCTTGAAGTCATATCAAGATGATAGCGGCAATTTTAAGTTCATGACACCACCTTTTGCACCAGATGAAAGACATAAACTGGGGACAGATGAGATGGGAAGAGATGTGATAAGTCTTATTGTTTACGGAGCGCGTCTCACAATTGGAATTAGTTTAGTCGTTGTGTTTTTTAGATTTTCGATTAGCCTTTTGATAGGCATAACAGCAGCATTTGGTAATCCGTTGGCTCAGGGGAGTATAAGGCTTTCAAATATAATTTTTAACTTTGTTCCCCCATTAATAATATGTCTGATAATCTTGAAAATTAGATTCTTTGAATCTCTTCCAAAGGAATTGTCATTCTGGATGTTTGTTTTCATGTTAACACTGGTAGGATGGTCAAGGGTTGCAGAGGTGGTTCAGTCAAGATCTGAAGATATTTTAAGGCAGGACTTTATACGGAGCGAAATATCCATAGGAAAGAATCGGGGGATGATTGCACTTACAAATGTAGTGCCACACCTTGCGGCTGAAATAACTGTAATGGCCTTTATGGAAATTGCTGTTGTTCTTGGTCTTCTTATGCAACTTGGAGCCTTCATGGTTTTTATTGGTAATATGAGAATTGTTGAAAACTCAGATCATGGTGTTATCGTATCGAAACCGATGAGCTTTGAACCTGAATGGGCGGCTATGATGGGAGCCTCTAAAACATATTTGAGATCGGCGCCGTGGCTGGTGTTCTCACCAGCGGTTGCATTTTTTATTAGTATCCTAGGATTCAATATGTTTGGGGAAGGTCTTAGAAAGGCACTGCAAGCACAAAATTCGAAATTTATGACATCTGTAAACAAATATGTAAAGCCTGCTATAGCAGGTATAAGTATTCTTATTCTAATCACTGTTGTGTCTCAAATATCTACAGCAGTGGTGGTATTAGAGTCGCCAGAAGTGGTGCCTCCTGGTAATGTGGTTAGACAAGGTGACGAAACCGCAGCCCAGTGGTTGGAAGAGAGAATGAAAATGTTAGGTCTAAAACCTTTAAAGGAAGCGTATCAACATAAGTATGAGTTTGCACCCTACTGGATGACAGAGTCATCAGAACTGGCTATAGGTGAAAATATATCATTAAGTTTAGGTGAGGATTACATTATTGCAGGCTATGGAGACGGAAGCTACTCTGGAGACTTGTATGATGGTAGAATGCTTGACGTTATAGGATTTGAAAGTCCTGATCTTAGGAGTGGCCAAGTATTACTACTTGATGGTTCTCACTATAGAGTATCAATGATTGAGGCATATATTGAACATATTCAATATGATAATAACTTAAGTGCTGTTATCGTTCTTATGCCAAATCTTATTGGATATGAGAGTCTTGGTACGTTTCATGTTAATTATCCCGTTGCTTTTGTAAAAAGTGAGATGGACTTAGAGATAGAAGATGAAATTAAGACAAAGAGTAAAGTGACACTAAATCTTAGCTGTTTTGGAATCGAAGGTAAAGGCATTAATGTCTTAGGCATGTTAGAAGGTCAAGAGGACAAAGCGAATGATGAAGCAATTATTATTGGGGTGGAGTATAACTATGAATCTAATAACCAGCAGGCTGGATTAATATCAGTCCTAGAGCTTATGGAAGCTTTTTCTAAAATTAATGATCAGTTGGAACGTCGTGTAATTTTTGCTTTTTGGGATGGAAAATACAATTCTAGTGGTTATGGTGTTCAGGCGTATATGAAACATCCCCTGTACCAACCTAAAGATACAGCAGCTTATATTGATATATCGGCGCAAGGTCATAAAGGTCAAGTGGTTTATGATGATTCTCATGCGCCCCATACAAGATTTTATGGTTGGAGTTTAACACAAAGGGCGCAGAAGATAGGAGATTCTGTTGGTCTCAAAATGATGAGTGATTTGACAGAGGTTAGACCAGATATTTATTCAAGAGGACCATCCAGTATTCATGTTCAATTAAGGCCTTCAGAGAATGAAAGTGAAAACTCAGTCGACGTTGAAGCCTTTGCGGGTTTCATTTATGACCTTATTTTGGGAGGTGGCTATTAATGTCGCAAGAGAAAAGCATATTGAGTATTAATAATCTGAGACTTAGCCTTCCTGTTGGTAGTGAATACGTTGAAATTCTGCATGGTGTTAATTTGGATGTGAAAGTGGGGAGAATTTTAGGCATACTTGGAGAAAGTGGCAGTGGAAAAACTGTAACAATGACCGCTGCTACTGGACTATTAGAGCAAGGGTACTGCAATATTCACAGCGGCAGTGCTGAGTTCAAAGGGGAAGATTTATTAAACAAGAACAATAAGGCCCTTGCTGAAATTCGAGGAAAACAGATTGGATTTGTGTTTCAAAATGCGATTGATTCCATGAATCCATATAAGAAAATTCGATCACAGATGAATGAAGTGTTTCGTCTACATGGTTTGGCGCCAGATAAGAAAATTGTACTGTCATCTCTAGAAGCGGTTGGTATTACAGATGCTAAAAGTGTACTTAACATGTATCCCACTCAGCTTAGTGGTGGGATGGCACAACGGGTGATGATAGCAATGGCAGGACTTCTAAGTCCAGACCTCATTATTGCTGATGAACCAACTTCTGCAATTGATGCATCTCTTAGGAAAATGGTTCTTGATTTATTTATACGGGTGAAGCGGGATAGAAATATAAGTATTGCCATGATCACCCATGATTTTGATGTTGTGGCATATGCCTGTGACGATTTAGCGGTTATGTACAGTGGTCTCATTATGGAAAAAGGTCCAAAAGACACTATAATGAAAAGACCTCTTCATCCTTACACAAAAGGTCTTATTGAATGTGCTGGTTCTTTAGGCAAAGGAGACAGTAATATTTTTGAATTGCCTGGTCACCCTCCTGGCCCCCACGAGTATGACAGCTTGTGCCCATTCAGATCGAGGTGTAACCAAAGGGTTGAAACGTGTAGTGAGACACTTCCTGAAATACAGATAATCGGAACTCAGTCTATTAGATGCCATAACCCAGTAGGTGGTGACAGTATATGAAAACAACACCAATACTGAGTATATCGAATTTGAGTAAATCGTTTTATATTCGGACAGGGTTATTATCTAAACAGCGACAGGTTAAAGCTGTTCAGAATGTCAATTTTGAAGTGTTTGAAGGAGACTGTTTTGGATTGATAGGTGAAAGCGGGTCTGGAAAAACGACGATAGGAAATCTTGTTTCTAAGATGCTTGATGCAGACAAAGGGAAAGTTCTGTTTGAAGGACAGGATTTGTTCCATTTATCGCACCAAGAGACCTTAACGTGGAGGAAAACTTTTCAGATTGTATTCCAGCAGTCTAGAGAGTCCTTAGACAGCAAAAGAACCATAAGGAACATTATTAGTGAACCGCTCCTTATTCATAAAGTTGTTCCAAGAGAGGAACAGGAGCAAGAAGTAGAACGACTTCTCGGCCTTGTGGGACTTGCACCAATTTATATGGATAAACTTCCAACAGAGTTAAGTGGTGGACAAAAGCAACGTGTTGGTATAGCAAGAGCTCTTGCTGTGCGGCCTAAAGTTCTGCTTCTGGATGAACCACTGAGTGCTTTAGATGTTAGTGTGCAGGGACAGGTTATCAATTTACTAAATAGATTAAAGCGTGAGATGGACTTGACTTATGTATTGATTACCCATGATCTTAATGTTGTGCGTCAGATGTGTAATAGGGTTGCGATAATGCGATCTGGTTGTATTGTTGAAATGGGAGCCGTTTCAGCTGTTATGGAAACACCAGAGCATGAGTACACAAAAGAGTTGATAAACGCATCAGAGTTAAGCAATCAGTAATCTGTGATTTAATATGAGAAGCTGAAACATAACCGTGACATTATATGATGTCGCGGTTTTTGTGATTAAAAGTATTAAAAGTGTTGAGAATCATTATCGGAAAAATGCAAATGAATGCACCTCTTGATCGATAATGCAAAATAATGCATGTAACTTTTTGCAGTCTCTGTGAAAACGTTTTTCTAAGTGGCAAATTACAACAAAATTGGATGCAGGCTTTCCAAGGCTTTACAAGTTTTTCATAAAGATATCGGTAAATAAGAAAACTTGGCACGCACCTTGCACTATATATAAAGCGGAAATAAATATGGAGGTGAAGGTTTTGGCCAGAGAGTACGTACTTGTTATCAATCCGGGTTCAACTTCAACAAAGGTAGCTTTGTTTAAAGATCTGGAAAATGTGATCCAAAAGAATTTAAGTCATAGTACAGATGAACTAGACAAATTTGAGAAAATCACTGACCAGTATGAGTATCGTAAGGATATGATTCTAAACTGGATGAAAGACGAAGGCTATAGCACGAATCAGCTAAAAGCAGTTGTAGGCCGAGGTGGTCTTCTAAAACCAATGCCGAGTGGCACATACACAGTAACGGAACCGATGATTGAAGATCTGAAAATTGGTATCCAGGGAGAACATGCATCTAACCTAGGTGGTATTATTGCAAGAGCAGTTGCCGACATTGAAAAGGTTGAGGCATACATTGCAGATCCAGTTGCTGTTGACGAATTTGAAGAAGTGGCACGCGTTTCCGGTATGCCCGATATTAAAAGAAAGTCTTTACTACATGCACTGAACATTAGAGCCATTGCTCACTCAGTTGCAGCAGACAAAGGTGTACACGTCAATGATCTAAACTTGGTTGTGGCACACCTTGGCGGAGGCATCTCAGTTGTTCCTATGAGAAAAGGACGCATGATCGATGCTAACAATGCGAATGAAATGGGACCATTCAGTCCTGAAAGAGCTGGTGGACTTCCTGTAGGTGACATCGTGAAGATGTGTTTTTCAGGTGAATACACAATGAAAACTCTAAAGCCTAAGCTAAGGGGCAAGGGTGGCTTAGTAGCATACTTAGGTACAAACGATGCAAGAGAAGTGCTTAAGATGATCGAAGCAGGCGATGATAATGCAAAGCTTGTGTTCGAAGGCATGGGTTATCAGATTGCTAAGGAAATTGGTAGTATGGCAACAGCGTTAAAAGGAGACATCGATGCGATTGTTCTTACTGGCGGTGTGGCATACTCTGAATATTTAACAAGCTATATTAAGGACATGGTTGATTTTATTGCACCTGTAATTGTTAAACCAGGTGAAGATGAAATGACTGCACTGAATGAAAGTGTGATTCGTGTTCTAAACAATGAGGAAACTCCTAAAGTTTATGAGAATGAGGTGAACTAAGTTGATCACTAATTTTGAAGATCTACTTAAAGTTGCAAAAGAGCGTGGGCCTAAGACTATTTCTGTGGCATGCGCACAAGACTCTGACGTTATGCTTGCTGTAGAAGCGGCACGTGCACAAGGTATTGCTGAAGCAATTCTTGTTGGTGACAAAGTCGAAATTGAAAAAATAGCTGGTGAGAACAATATCGAAGTTTCAAATTACGAAGTTATTGACCTTAAAGATCCAGCAGAAGCATCGCTAAAGGCAGTTGAGCTTGTATCAACTGGCAAAGCACATATGGTAATGAAGGGCCTAGTGGACACGGCTGTGATCCTAAAGGCTGTACTAAATAAAGAAGTTGGCCTAAGAACGGGTAATGTTTTAAGCCATGTGGCTGTATTTGACGTAGCAAGCTACCCAAGAATTCTTATGGTAACAGATGCTGCGATGAATATTGCACCAGACGTTCAAGGTAAGAAGCAAATTCTTGAGAACTCACTTATAGTAGCAAATGCACTGGACATTGAAGTGCCTAAGGTTGGCGTAATTTGCGCTAAGGAAAAGGTAAATGAAAAGATGCCAGCGACTGTTGACGCTGCTGAGCTTGTTCGTATGAATGAAGCTGGTGAAATCAAGAACTGTATCGTAGGTGGTCCATTTGCTTTAGACAACGCTGTTTCTGAAGAAGCTGCAAAGATTAAGAAAATCGATCATCCTGCTGCTGGTAAGTGTGACATTCTACTTGCTCCAACAATTGAAGCGGGCAATGTACTATATAAAGCACTAAACTTCCTATGCTCAGCTCAAAGTGCGGGCATTATCGTTGGTGCTAAGGCACCTGTTGTTCTGACATCACGTGCAGACAGCGATGCATCAAAGCTTAACTCAATCGCACTTGGCGTACTGATGGCAGCTAAGATGTAATAATCAAATGCCGATCAGCCATAAATATAAAAAGGCGACGGTGAATTGAAATTATAAAAAAAGAATAATCTGCTCGCTAAAGTGAAGGTTCTACGGCAAATGAACCAGCTTATAGATAAACGTGACAGATTCAAATAAAAAAATAGAGTCCCGAATACACCAATTCGAGGATTATGAAGTAAAGTCGTTTGGGAGAGGCACGTATAAACACTATACAAAGCGGATAATAAAGGCAGGTGCATGATGCAAGAGTATCGTATTTTAGCGATCAATCCTGGTTCTACATCAACTAAGATCGCAATTTTTGATAATGACAAATCAGTTTTCGAAGAAACACTTAGACATCCTTCTGAAGAAATCAATAAGTATGACACGATCTTTGATCAGTACGATTTCAGAAAGAAAGTAATTCTGGACACTCTAGAAGAAAAAGGAATTAACTTAACTAAACTTTCAGCTGTAGTAGGCCGTGGGGGTCTTCTAAAGCCTATCAAAGGTGGTACTTACAGCGTTTCAGAAGATATGATTGCAGACCTTAAGGTTGGCGTTCTAGGGGAACATGCTTCGAACCTAGGTGGCATCCTAGCGAATGAAATTGCATCATCTCTAAATATTCCATCATTTATCGTTGACCCAGTTGTAGTTGACGAAATGCATGACGTTGCAAGAGTTTCAGGTATGCCTGAGCTAGATAGAAAATCTATCTTCCATGCTCTAAACCAAAAGGCTGTAGCACGCCGTGCTGCTGCTGAAATGAACAAGCCTTATGAAGAATGTAATTTTGTAGTGGCTCACATGGGTGGCGGCGTATCTGTCGGTGCACATAAGCTGGGTCGCGTAGTTGACGTAAATAACGCACTTGACGGCGAAGGTCCATTTAGCCCTGAGCGTGCTGGCGGTCTACCAGTTGGTGACCTTGCTAAGCTTTGCTTCTCAGGAAAGTATACTCTAGCTGAAATCAAGAAGCTGATCAAAGGTAACGGCGGTCTAGTTGCTTACCTAAATACAAACGATGGTCGTGAAGTGAACAAGATGATCGAAGCTGGCAACGATGATGCTGGTGTGATCTATGAAGCAATGGCTTACCAGATTTCTAAGGAAATTGGTGCTTGCGCAACTGTTCTTAAGGGCAATATCGATGGTATTATCCTGACAGGCGGCATCGCTTACGATAAGAAGTTCGTAAAGTGGATCAGCGATAGCGTTGAGTTCATGGGCAAAGTTATTGTTTACCCTGGTGAAGACGAAATGAAGGCCCTTGCTGAGGGTGGTCTTCGTGTTCTTAAAGGTGAAGAAACAGCTCAAGAATACAAATAAGTAATATTAGGACAGGTGAAAATGAACATGTTAAGTGATAACCGTATTCGTCTCATAGTAGGTCACTATGGTAGTGGTAAAACTGAATTTGCTGTGAATTACACAATGAAACTCGCTGAACTTGGTCGAAAAACTGCAATTGCAGATATGGATATTGTTAATCCGTATTTCAGATCAAGAGAAAAAGCACAAATGATGGAAGATGTCGCATTCGTGTGATCAGTGGGGCAAGAGGTCATGCCGCTAATCTGGCTTTACCAATGATGACGGCAGAAGTACAAGCGCCGCTACAAGATCATTCTTATGACCTTGTTGTTGATATCGGTGGAGATGCAGCGGGTGCAACTGCAGCAGCTCAATATAAGCGTTACTTCAAAAACGGCGACTATGACATGTTTTGTGTTATTAACCGCTACAGAACGGAAACATCAACTCTTGAAGGCTGTATGTACCAAATCAAGACAATCGAAGCAACTTTAGGTGCTAAGGTAACTGGTCTTATTAATACAACCCACATGTTAAGAGAAACGACTGTGGAAGATGTTCTGTTCGGTCAAGAACTTGTTGAAGAAGTGTCAAAAGAGCTGGATATTCCTGTTCGCTATATTTCTACTCTGGAAAAGGTTGCTGAAAAGCTCCCAGAAAATTTGGAAGGTGAGATTTTCCCAATTCAGATGTATATGCGTCCAGACTGGCTCTAGACCTGATAATAATAGATCTGGGGTATCATGAGATGTTTCATGAATACTCCAGATAATATACCGTAAAACAAGGAGGGTATAAACGTGGCTGCAAAAGGTAAAGTAATATTTAATGAAGATATTTGCAAGGGCTGTGGTCTTTGTACAACAGCTTGCCCAGTAAAAATCATGACGCTTGATACAGACCGTATCAACAAAAAGGGCTACCACCCAGCAACTGTAACAGATATGGATAAGTGCATCGGATGTGCAAACTGTGCAATGATGTGTCCAGATTGCGTTATTACTGTCGAAAGAGAAATGGTATAAGGATAGCAGGGAGGAAACAACTAAAATGGCTAAAGTGCTTATGAAAGGTAACGAAGCAATTGGTGCAGCTGCTATTAAAGCAGGATGTAAATACTTCTTCGGTTACCCAATCACACCTCAAAACGAAATTCCTGAATATATGTCTAAAGAAATGCCTAAGAACGATGGCGTTTTCCTACAAGCAGAATCAGAAGTTTCAGCAATCAACATGGTATACGGCGCAGCAGGTGCTGGTGCTCGTGTAATGACTTCTTCATCTTCTCCAGGTATTGCTCTGAAGCAAGAAGGTATCACATACATCGCAGGTGCTGAACTGCCTGCAGTAATTGTCAACATCGTTCGTGGTGGCCCTGGTCTAGGTGGCATCCAGCCTGCACAGTCTGATTACAATCAGGTAACTCGTGGCGGCGGTAACGGTGACTACAAACTTCTTACTTACGCTCCAGCAAACCTACAAGAGATGGTTGACCTGGTTCAAGAAGCATTCGATCTAGCTGACTTCTACCGTAACCCAGTTATGGTTGTTGGTGACGGTATGATCGGTCAAATGATGGAGCCAATCGAATTTAAGGAAATCAAGTCTGGTAAGACTCTTCCTGAAAAAGACTGGGCTACAATCGGTACAAAAGGTGCAAGAAAGCCAAACATTATCAACTCTCTAGCACTTGATCCTCAAGATCTAGAAGACCACAACGTTAAACTACAAGCGAAGTACGACACAATGAAGCGTGAAGAAGTTCGTTTTGAAGAATACAACATGGAAAATGCTGAAATCGTATGTGTTGCTTACGGTACAACTTCTCGTATTGTTAAGAACGCAATCGATGCTCTTAAAGAAGAAGGCATCAATGTTGGTCTAATTCGTCCAATCACTCTATGGCCTTTCCCAATGAAGCCATTCGCAGATATTCCAGAAACTGCAAAGGGCATCCTAACAGTTGAAATGTCTATGGGTCAAATGATCGATGACGTTAAAATTGCTAATGAAGGTCGTCTACCAGTTGATTTCTACGGTCGTTCAGGCGGTATGATTCCAGAGCCGGATGCGATTAAAGACAAGATCAGAGAAATGGTCGGAGGTGCAAAATAATGTCAGTAGTATTTGAAAGAACTAAAGGACTTGTTGAAAAAGAAACACACTATTGTCCAGGATGTACACATGGTATTATTCACCGAATTACTGCTGAAGTTCTTGAAGAACTAGGCGTTATGGGTGAAACAATTGGTGTTGCACCAGTTGGTTGTGCTGTACTGGCTTACGAATACTTTAACTGTGACATGCATGAAGCTGCACACGGTCGTGCTCCGGCTGTTGCAACAGGCATCAAGCGTGTTCACCCTGAAAAAGTTGTTTTCACTTATCAAGGTGACGGTGACCTTGCTTCAATCGGTACTGCAGAAGCTGTTCACGTTGCACATAGAGGTGAAAAAATCACTACAATTTTCGTTAACAATGCTATTTACGGTATGACAGGTGGTCAAATGGCGCCAACGACTCTAATCGGTCAAAAGGCTACAACATCTCCACTAGGTCGTACAGTTGAGCACTCAGGTATGCCTTTAAAGGTATCTGAAATGTTTGCTACAATTCACGGCGCTGCATACATAGCACGTGTATCTGTTGATACGCCAGCTAACGTACGTAAAGCTAAGAAAGCAATCAAGGAAGCATTCCAGTGCCAGATCGACGGTAAAGGCTTCTCAATGGTAGAAGTACTGTCTACATGTCCAACAAACTGGGGTATGACGCCAATGGATTCTCTAACATGGTTACGTGACAATATGATGCCATACTACCCAATGGGCAACTTCAGAACACCAGAGGAGGACAAATAGAATGGTAAACGAAAAGGTTATTTGCGCAGGTTTCGGTGGCCAAGGCGTTATGTCTATGGGTCAACTATTAACATACTCAGGTATGGTTGAAGGCAAGCAAGTTTCATGGTTACCATCATATGGTCCAGAAATGCGTGGCGGTACTGCAAACTGTAACGTTATGGTTTCTGACAAAATGATCGGTTCTCCAATCATTACAAACGATGCATCTTGTGCAATCGTTATGAACCTGCCTTCTCTTGATAAATTTGAATCAGACGTTACTGCTGATGGTCTAGTGCTTGTTAACAGCTCTTTAATTGAAAAGAAAGTTACTCGTACTGACGTTAAAGCGGTATACATTCCAGCAAACGAAGTTGCTAATGATCTTGGCAACCCACGTGTTGCGAACATGGTTATGCTTGGTGCATACATCGAGCTTAACTCACCTGTAGCACTTGCTACGGTTAAAGAGACTCTTAACAAGCTGTTTGGCGCGTCAAAGTCTCACCTTATTCCAATCAATGAAGAAGCCCTTGAAAGAGGCGCGGCTCTTGCTAAAGAAGCAAAGTAATTCTTCAGGAATTTAATTTGGTATAGACAAATCCTTCAAAGCGCATACCAGCGCAATTCGACAGATTTGTTTTCATACTCCTAATTTTCATCACTTTCAGAGTGTGTTACTCTGAGCGGAAGTGAAAACTTCCTAGTAGCGCTATTGTTGTAAGTTTTGCAACAAAGCGTCTCACTTACCAATTACTCATTCTCTTGTTGTTGCGGTAGCCCTCCGTAGGGTTACCGCGTTTTTTTTTTGCGCGAAAGGCAACAGGACTGCATGAAAATAGAGGTAAGTGCTCAAATATGAGCACTTACCTCTATTTTCATATGGTTCGCGCCCCGCGAACCAGGAAATCGAAGATTTCATTACAGCCTAATCCAATCATAAAACTTTTCCTAATCCCATTAATAACCTGTTACTTATACCGATACTAAAGGTATAAAGTTAATATCAAGGTGTAATTTCAAAATCAAATTTTATCACTCAAGATTCATATAGATGGGCAGGTGACGGTTATGAACATTGGATTTAAAAAGAGGTTTTTAGCTTGGATTGTTGATTTCACGATAACAAGTGCTGTTGGATTTGTTATCGCAATTGGTGTGGCATCTTATATTGGAATAGAGCTTGCACCTAAGTTATATGGTGAGCAGCCAATGCTTATGGCAGGGGTGTATTTTTTCTTACCGTTTATTATTGATTGGTTGTACTTTGCTGGACTACATAGTAGTCCAAAACAAGCGACTATTGGCAAACAAATAATGAAGATAGTTGTGACAACTGACAAAGGTGACAGATTGACATTTGGCAGAGCAACTTTAAGATATATTGTAAAAATACTCTGTGTTATGGTGCTGGGCCTTGGGTTTCTTCCAATCAAGTTTACAAAGAGAAAGCAAGGTTTACATGACCTATTTGCAAGCACTGTAGTTGTTGATCGAGAATGTTGTGACCACTCTAACGTAACCGACCTACTAAGCTTTAGAGAATCTCCTGAACATAAAAAAGCTAAATAGAATAGGAAACAATCTATAATTAAGCGCCTAGTTACTTAGGCGCTTTTATAATGCGTGAAATGAGAGAGAAAGTTTTTGTAGTGTGAAATTGAACACTTATAAGCAGTTTAAGACTTCTTATAAGAATTTCAGTACATCAAACAGAATCATCTTTATACTGAGTGTAGGTTAATCAATGACACCCAAAGGAGAAAATAATGAACTTCAATAGACGCAAAAAATAATTGTCATCTTTAGTATTCTGATACTTTGTTTTTCACAGGTAACATTTGCAACATCAGCACCTGATCTACAGTCGTTGAATAGCATTCTTTATGATTTTACTAAATTCAATAATGTACCTGGAATGAGCGTCGTAATTACTGAAGGGAATGAAACAATCCTAGAAGGTGGATTTGGTTACAATCAAGATGAAAAAATGGATGTGCACACACCTACTTATATTGCTTCTGTTACAAAATCTATGACTGCAACAGGTATTATGTTGCTTTCAGAAAGAGGACTGTTGGATATCAATGCACCTATTACAATGTACATTCCTGATTTTAGGTTAGCTGATCATCGTGAGGACGAAATAACAGTACTTCACTTAATGAGCCATACATCTGGTCTGTCTAGCAGTCAGTTTGAATATGATGAAAAAAATAATGATAAAAATCAATTTGTTGCAGAATGGACCAAGGCAAAACTTGTGACAGAACCTGGAGAATCATTCTCATACAACAATGGTGGATACGCACTGCTGGGGCTGATAATTGAAGCGGTAAGTGGAGAGTCCTATGGTATGTACATGAAGTCTGCCCTTTTCGAACCTTTACAAATGACTGGAACGATAACAGCAGAACATGGAGATGTGAGTCTACAGGGGTATAGTGCAATGTTCGGTTTTAATGTTCCTCGATCTGAAGTGACATCTACAATTGATACTTCGGCTGGTTCTATGATTAGTACAGCAAGTGACGTGTCTAAGTTTTTACAATTTCAACTAACAGGTTTAGATGCAAAGGGCCGCGAATTATTGAGCCCAGGATCATTGTCAACACTACATACACCACTTAATCCTATAAGGAGTGAAGCACAGGGATTTATGGTTGAACACTATGGTGATGTGGCTACATTTGGTCATAATGGAGATTTATTGAGTTTTGCAGCTAAAACAGTGGTTATTCCACAGTCAAACCGTACAATTACCTTACTCATGAATAAAAATCACTTAGGTGTAACAACTTTAGGACTTAATAGTTTGATGGCAGATCTAGTACATCTACTTGAAAAGACAGATGCACCAAGTGTTCCTTGGGTAAAATGGGCAGTTAAGTTTTATCCTATAATTATGCTTTTAGATTTTCTATCAAATGCATGGGGAATTCGAAAAATTAAAAGTATTTCTAGTGGCGAGCTTCATAAACTGAATAAATCTTTGCTAACATCGAGTACTATTGCTACTCTACTTTTCGGTTTACCAGTTATTCTCAGCTTCTTCATGAACAGAGGGGTCGATTACAAAATGATTTGGGGAATGGCCCCCGATTTATTGATCTTTGTTTTGGCTTCGGCAATCTTATATCTAGTGAAAAGTATAATTGTGGTAAAGAAGCGTTTCTTTGCTTAAGCACAAACAATTGGGTTAATGAAAGACGAACCTAGAAGCAATATAGTTTGGATTCTTTTCAAGCGTCTGCAAAAGCAGACGCTTTTTATTTATAAATCTTACATATATTTAGTGGAAAATAGATATAATTCTATAATTGCATTGACAAAAACTTCACAACAGACTAAACTGACTGAGGATAATTGATAATGATTATCGGTTACATAGAGCTATACTTAGGAGGGTTATGATGCAAAAAAGAATATTTGTGAAATCACTTGCTATAGTGACGGTTGTCGCAGGGCTTTTGGCAGGGTGCTCAGTAAACGCTGAGGAAGGCACTGAAGCAACGAATGCTGTTAGTACAAAAGATGAGGCAGTACAAGAGTTGAGTGCATTTGAGACATGGGCAAGTAGTGAACTTGAGTGGCCACAGTGGGCTGAACCAATAGAAATGGAAATTTCTGAAGATGTAAAATATGGACCTTCAGTTAGAAAAACATTTAGCATTGAAGAAGCTCATGAAGCAATTGGGAAATTAAGATTCCTGGTTGAAAATTCGGAGCCAACTGAGAAGTACCCTTACCATAACATTTGGAAAAACAGTTTGGGGACTGGACTCCTAAATCTAGGTGAGTATCAACTTGCATATCATTTCTTAAATGATGTATATAATCTTCCAGACGATGCAATTTACGGTTCAGAAATGGTAGATGAGAATTTAGTTATGCTGACAAAAGCGGAGAAAACACCTGAGAAAATTCTTCACGGGAGACTCATAAAGGCGGTTTCAAAGGCAGGATTCGTGGACGAAGTACTTGAACTATATGCCAAGGAGGACTATTCGAGTCTTGAAAACACACATTCATGGGGACTGACATCAGCTGCATGGGCAATGAAGAACATTGGTGAATATGAAGAAGCGTATAAATTGTTTGATCTAGGGTATCAACCAGAACCATTTGGTGAAGAAAGACCTTATCAAGCGTCATCAAATCTTCTTGCTGCTGCTTCATTTGCCTATCATAATGGCAACTATGATAAGGCAATTGAATATACAGACAGGATTGTATCTGAAGGTGTTGAGCCACTGAATCTTGCATATTTTAAAGGTCAGGACCTAGAATCAGAAAGAAGAATGGTTTATTTCTCAAGACACTGGCAGTCATCTTATGAAATTGCAGAGGGATTACACAAACTTGCGCTAAGAGCAAAAGACGGTGAGATCGCAGATTTTAACGCATTAAATGATGGCGTTTATACGAGCACTAACACGGGCTATATGCTGACACCGATCAATGTCGAAGTTACTGTTGAAGGTGGAAAAGTTACAAACATAAACGTTGATCAACCAGATGAGAAAGATGATAGATCAGCGGCGGCACTCGCGACATTGCCTGACAGAATTGTTGATTCTAGCTCCCTAGAAGTAGATTCAATTTCGTCGGCAACTATATCGAGTGAATCGATTAAACTAAGCGTTGCTGAGGCCCTTCTACAAGCAAAATAATAGTTAATTATGCAACGGTGGCGACTGCCATCGTTGCATCTGTTTTAAATAGGAGTAAGTAATTGAAATGTAAAAAACACGTTCGTAGAATAATTCAATATGCAGCATTTCTACCTGTTACTGTGATGCTATTGTCAAAATTACAATGGTTTCCCACAGCATTAATTGTAAGCACTGCACTTGCGGGTGCGTTCTATTGTGGATACCTCTGTCCATTTGGACTCTTACAAGAAATTGCGGTTGATATTCGTAAGAAGCTAAAGATAAAACTTGTAGCAGTTACGAATTGGCTGGACAAATTACTCAAAAGCCTTCGTTATGTAATTTATATATGCGTTTCTGTTTTGTCCATTGATCTGATTATGGTTTTATTGAAATATGATCCAAGAAGTAACTTGTATAGTATTCTTACCGGAAAAGACATTAACGGGATAATGCTCATAAGTATTGTAGTATTTTTCTCGCTTAGTTTATTCATCGATAGGGCATTTTGTAGATATTTGTGTATTAAAGGTGCACTATACGGTATCTTGAGCAAATTTCGAATTGTTTCAATTCGAAGGAATAAGTCGTCATGTGTTAACTGTAAGAGGTGTGATAAGGCATGTCAGATGAATATTTGTGTTTCACAGGTTGAGCATGTAGATTCAATGGCATGTATAAACTGCTTTGAATGTATTAAATCTTGTCCTGTGAAAAACACATTGAACTTTAGACCATGCCCTAAAAAACGTTTTAGGAAAAAGGATTGCAGTGTTAACCACAGCTTTATTAATTGGTTTTATTCACTATCAACATCTTGCAAATCAAAAAGTTGAAATGGTTGATGCTGTTGAAACAATAGAGGATAATGCTATTTACTATAAAGGGACTGGTGAAGGCTACAACGGTGATTTAACAGTCAAAGTTGGAATTGAAAATGATATAATCACGACAATAAAGGTAATTGACCACCAAGAGGACTATGAATGGTATTCAAAAGCAAAAAAGCCTATCATAGATGCGATTATTGAAGCTCAGTCAACTGAAGTGGATGTTGTTAGTGGCGCGACGTATTCATCACTTGGTATTATAGAGGCCGTTGAGAATGCTATGAAGAAAATTCAAGAATAAGTTTAATACTAAAAATCCTTCGAGATCAAATGATCTAGAAGGATTTCTTTATGATTAAAATGTGTCATCTCAAGAAACGGCTGTAGACTTAGAATCCTTCTGTATTCCTAGATACAATGCGTCACCATACTGACTATATTGATACTAAATGTTATTAAAACATCTGAATTAGAATAGTTTTGTTTATGATATTATAGTAAACTAAAGTGTCGTTAAAAAAATTATAATGCGATATACGTTAGAGAGGTTAAATAAGTTTAACGTATTCTGAATACAACTAGGGGGGACTATGGGAAACAGAAAACCTATAGAAAGAGAGAAATCTCTAGATGGCGGAAAATCTATGGAAGGTACAATAAGAAAAATAATTACATTGTCTTGGCCGGTAATGGTCGGCACTATTTTACAGACACTAGTTTATACATGTGACTTGTTCTTTGTATCTAAATTAGGGACGGAGTTTGCCTCTGCAGCTGCGCTGGGTACATCTGCTGCAGGTGTAGTGTTTGTCATGGCAGCGCTGGTTGGCGCTGGAACAATTGCTATAGCAGCTAGGGGATTTGGTGAAAATGACTGGGACAAAATAAGATCAGCAACAGGTAATGGGCTTCTATTAGCAATGTTGTTTGGTCTTGTTATTGGAATAGGTGGGCAACTTGCATCAGATTTTATAGTGAGGGATGTTTACGGAGCAACAGATATTGAAACAGTCGGTCTTACTAAAGCGTACTTAAATCTTGTTTTATGGGGAACTGTTTTTGTGTTTATCAATTTTAGCATGAGAAATATTCTTCAGGGCACAGGTGACACAATGAGCCCTCTAATAATATTTGGTATTACGAATGTTATGAACATCATACTGGACCCACTCCTTATTTTTGGATTTAATATGGGGATTAAAGGTGCAGCACTGGCAACTGTTATTTCTTTAGGTGCTGGCAGTTTAATGATTATTGCTCGTGTTGTTCAGAAAATATTTGATGGTAAAACCAGTGTGTTCCTACCTTATCTACAAATTGAACGGTCAAGAACAACACAAATTTTGAGGGTTGGATCATGGGCCTGTATTCAGCAAATTTCAAGGCCAATAACAGGAATGTTAATGTTCGCAATCGTGCTTAGAGCCGGTGGTAATGCAGGTACGGCAGCGTTTGGAATCGGTGGCCAATTATTTGGTTATACATTCATTTTCTTATCTGGTCTTTCGGTAGCTGTATCAATTATGGTAGGTCAGGCCCTTGGTAGAGGGGATTCAAAAGAGCTCGATAACCTTATTAAGGAAGGGCTTAAACTAGGCGCTATTAATATGGCGCTGTTTGCAATTCCATATGTTTTATTTCCAGAAGTATTCTTTAGACTGTTTTTATCAGACCCAGAGGTGTTGGCTATAGGGACCAAGTATTTAAGAATCG
>LQAE01000132.1_pt1 | contig 29415 bp, 22 predicted proteins | sample 1535771 | NCBI WGS metagenome assembly LQAE01 (sample SAMN04331582, study PRJNA305678) | bioreactor metagenome | isolation source: bioreactor_1 inoculated with Wadden Sea sediment 1st replicate of a... | place: Germany:Bremen
GCTTCCGTTGATCTTGGTCTTCAAATAATAGAAAGTATAGTCAACCATTACTTTAATGGATCTTAAACAAAACAAATAATAACAATTGTCTAACTGTTTCTGTTCGTATTCCTAATATGTTCATTGCCGACTCAAAATTAGAAGAAGGAGGCGATTTAAATGCCTAAGTATCTCTCATTCCTCCTTTTATCTATACTCATAGTCCTATTAGGTTTTGCCTCCATACAGCTATGGTCTCCAGAAAATCAAACTCATGAAGTCGAGTTCACTAGCGAGGAACTTCAATGGTTAAAGGAACATCCTGTCATTAAAGTTGCTATTGATCCCGATTTTGCGCCTTACGAGTTCTATAACAACAATCAGGCTCAAGGTATTGCCATGGACTATTTAGAGTACATTGAGTATCAGTATGGTATTGCATTTGAGGTCACTGAGTTCACTAACTGGACAAATTCTCTAGATTCCATAAAAAATAGAGAAGCTGATATTTTAAGTGCAGTTGCCAACACACCACAACGATCAGAATATATGCTCTTCACAGAGGCTTATACATCTATGCAAAATGTCGTTCTCATTAGAAATGACACTAGTGATACCTTCAATAATTCTGACCTCGCAACCATGCATGTGGCTGTTATAAAAGACTATATTGCTCAAGACCTGCTGGAAATTCACTATCCGGGCATTAAACTATACAAGGCAACAGATATTTCAGAAGGCCTACGAGCACTGTCTCTTGGACAGGTTGACGTCTTCGTTGTTGATAGTGCGCAGGCTGCTTACTATACACCCAAAGTCGGTGTAAATAATCTCAAAATGAATAGGAACATTCGCTTAGGCTTTGACTTACCCCTAACATTTGGGGTTAGAAAAGACGCTCCGGAACTAAGAAACATCTTAAGTAAAATTATAAATAGTACCCCTGAGGACATTCACCTTCAAATTCAAAACAACTGGGAAGTGAACTCATTTGAACCAGGCGTAAACACTCAGCTCTTAATTATTATTTCACTCTTAGTGACTGTTGTTGTACTAGCAAGTATTTTAATGGTTATTTGGAATTCAACCTTAAACACACAGGTTATACAAAAAACAAAAGACATGCGCGAAGAAATCGATAAACGGATCACGGTAGAAAGCCAGTTACGTGACTTAATAAATGCGATACCCTATCCCGTATCAGTAAAGGACAATAAAGGTATTTATGTATACGCCAACTCGGCTTACAGTGATTTGATTAGCATTCCTGTCAAAAACATTATTAATTATCAAGATACCGATTTATATGATGTCAGTCCCAATGTGAATCGCACACTAATGTCAGATGGCGATAACACTGTTCTTAACACACAAAAACCTTATAGGATTAAGTCGCTTGAAGTCGCTTTGGCCAGCGGAAGAAAAGTCTTTGATGTTACTAAACTGCCCTTTGCTATTGATGATTCTGACTCTGACAACGGCCTGTTAAGTTTTTCTGTCGATATTACTGAACAACATGACTCACAAGTTGACCTAAAGAATCTCAACGAACACCTTGAGGAAATAGTTGACCAGCGTCTTAGAGAGTTCAAAGAGAAAAACGACAAACTGCTTCAGTCATTCACTACACTAAAGACCAGTGAACAAAACCTTACAGCACTTAATAGTGAACTTTCTACTTCTTTGGATGTACTGGAACGGACACAAGACAAGCTTGTCGATGTTGAGAAATTTGCAGCTTTAGGGCGTTCCGCTAGTGCTATTGCCCACGAAATGAACACCCCAATTGGCATTGGTATTTCTGCTATTACTTTTGGTTTTAAAGAAGTCCAAAAGATAACTGATGGACTACAAGAAAACACTATTAAAGTTCGGTCTATAGTCAGCACTCTTGAACGCCTTGAGGAGTCTTTGGATCTTGTTGATTCAAGTCTTAATAAGATGCTGACAACTACAAAATCTTTGGATAAACTAACCACAGATCAGTGGAAAGATGATTTGGATACTTTCATTTTTAATGAATTAATTGAGAATTGCTTCCACTCCATTAAAGACAAACTACATGAAAAAAACAATGTAGCTTACGATGATATTCAGCTAAGTATTAAAGGCAATGGAGACATGGAAGTTAACACATCTTTTGAAGCATGTAAAATTGTATTTGACAACCTTTTCGAGAATACTTTCGTTCACGGATTTGTTGCCTACAAAAACCCTAAAGTTATTCAAGTTGAATGTTTGTTAAAGGAAAACACTATAAACATTCATTATCAGGACAACGGTATTGGTGTTGATTCTGAGGTGGTCTCGAAAATTGTAGAACCTCTTTATACCTCCCGTAGAGGGAGTGGCAGTCTAGGATTAGGTCTGAGTATTGTATATAACATCATTACTAAAAATTTGAATGGAAAACTTAAAATTTCTAATGTTGAGACTGGCGGACTTGCACTTGATTTCAGCATTAAAATTAAACAGTAAAAAATGCTTGAACTGTCAAAGACAATTCAAGCATTTTTCCTGTAAAAATTAAAGAACACCATCATCTATAAGTTTCTGTATTTCATCATCGCTATAATTAAAGAACTCTTTTAGCAGTTCCTTACTATGTTCACCAAGTAGTGGTGCAGCACGGCGGATCTCTCCTGGCGTTTCACTTAACTTGATGGCAATGCCAGGCATTTTCAGATTTCCTGCCTTTGGATGATTCACTTCAACAATCATGTCTCTCGCCTTAACTTGCTCATTTTCAAGGACTTTGTCAACATAATTAATAGGGCCATTTGGTACACCCGCTTCATCAAATATTTTTGACCATTCGTCTGTTGTTTTCTCTACAAGTTTTTCTGCAATAATAGGTCTTAAAATGTCATAGTTGTTATTACGTTCTGGATTGGTAGAAAATCTAGGATCATCAACGATGTCATTTAGTCCAGCCACCTTACAAAATCTCTTCCAAATGCCATCATTCCCAACAGCTACAACAATTTTAGAGTCTTTAGAGTCAAATGGTTCAAACGGAACAATTGAAGTGTGTCTATTCCCCATTGGCTTAGGCACTTCTTTTGTCACAACATAACGTGCAATCGCATTTTCCAGCATGGCTACCTGACAATCAAGCATAGCCACATCAACTTTTTGACCCACTCCACTCTCATTTTTATGGTTCAGTGCAGCTAAAACACCAATGGTTGTAAACAGCCCTGCTGCAATATCACCAATAGATGGCCCAACCCGTGTTGGCTCACCATCCTTGGCACCTGTAATGGACATAATACCACCCATTGCTTGAACAACACCGTCATAAGCAGGTTTCTTACTATAAGGGCCTGAATGCCCAAATCCAGATGAAGCTGCATAGACAAGCTGAGGATTAATTTCCTTTAATACGTCATACCCTAGACCAAGTTTTTCCATAGTTCCTGGTCTAAAGTTTTCAACAATTACATCCACTTGCTTCACAAGCTCTTTCAAAAGAACTTTACCATCTTCATGTTTTAGGTTTAGGGTCATAGATCTTTTATTTCTATTTAAACTCATAAAATATGCACTTTCGCCGTTTTGATATGGACCAAAATGACGAGAATCATCACCTGTTACAGGCATTTCTACCTTAATAACATCAGCTCCCAAATCCGCAAGTAACATTGTACAGTACGGACCCGCAAGTACCCTTGTTAGGTCGAGTATTTTCAATCCTTTTAGTGGTCCCATTTCAAACCTCCTTTGCATAAAATCCTACATATTAAGATGAGAGCTCATCTTTCGATGAGCTCTAAATGTCTGGTATTATCTTCTACCTTCTTTCAATATGATTCTCTTATAAAGTTCTCTTATAGCCGTTTTATGCTTCTTCATTAAAAGCTACGATTCTGCAGAATGCAGATTCTCCACCTTCAAATTTCCAAGGGAAACAACCAATAATAAGTCTTTTATTTAGAACCTCATCAATTTGACCACCTAGGTTTTCAGCATGAATGATTTCATGTGGTTTTGGGAAAACATGAACATGCATTGCTTGATATGTTTGAGGCCATTCGTAAATATCATTTAGAGCCTTACCATACTTTTTCTGCATGTATGCATCACAAAGTTTTGCTTCACCTGGTTCCCAGTCACGAATTTTTGTATTCATAGGGTGATCAGCAGAACCACAGTCTACGCCGATCCACTTAATTTCCATGTCCTTGCACCACTGTGGGAAGTCCATTGATGGTCCTGGGTGGCGAAGCATATAGCGGCGTTCGTCTGCTTCTGGCTGGTCCCAACCATACTTGTGGTAACCAGTGTTAATAATCAGAATATCACCTTTTTTAACTTCAACCCGATCCATAATGTCTTGAGGTGTATAAATACCGTAGTCTTCTGCTATGTCTGAAAGATCCACTACAACACCAGGCCCGCAAAGTTTTTCCAGCTCAAGAGAGGCAATGTCTCGACCAGACGTGTCAAAATGAAGTGGTCCATCTAAGTGTGTACCAATATGATTAGAAGTTGTAATTAACTGTCCATTTGCACCATTCGGAGATAAACGCTTGAAGAATTTCACTTGAAGCGGTTCATATGTCGGCCAAGGTGGTGTCAGATGACTTGTGTTTTGAGATAAGTCGTACATTTTAACGTTATTCCAGAAATTCATGTTATTCCTCCTATGCACTCTGAAAGCCTATGCTTTCACCTTTTATAAACGTTTAGTAATTTGAGCGACTTGAAAACAAAGTTTGCAAGCGTCTAATTTATTTTTTTAATACGCCTTTTGACTCCATTGCTTCCACAAAAGACTCAAGGGCGTCTTCAAAACATTTCATTGGTGGTCTTACCAGACCTGCACCAACCTGTCCTACACCTGGGTCTTTATGAGCAATTCCCGTGTTGATAATTGGCAGTATTTGAGTTTCTATAACTTTCCTAAGATCGATCCCTGTTGGGGTACCTCTAAAATTCATTGTTGGCATTTTATATGTGCCATTTTCTTCTTCCGTAATTTCATACATACTTGTTGTATAGTGGATTGCGTCTTGAGGTGTACCACCCACAAACTGAACTATAGCTGGTGCTGTTGCCATTGCAAACCCACCAATACCACTGGTCTCTGTAATAACAGAATCTCCAATGTCAGGGTTTGCATCTTCTAATGTAAAACCTGGGAAGAACAAACCATCTATAACTTCAGCTGGTGCTGTGAACCATTTGTCACCTAAACCTGAAATTCTTATACCAAACTCCGTGCCGTTTCTTGCCATAGTTGTTACTATGGTTGAATACTCTATATTCGCTGCTGGGTCAAGGGCTGACTTACATGCTGGCATAGATAAATTTAAGAAGAAATGGTCATTTGAGTTCATAAACTTGAGGACATCTGCTTTGTCTTCATTTGAGAACTCTGTCATAACCACATAAGGGGCAATGTCTCTAATGAATAGAGACGTTCCAGCCTTATTTCTATTATGGCCCTCATCACCCATTTGAACGATTTGTGCAATCATTGTTTTAAGATCTATTGGCCCTTTTAATGAAAGAGCCTCTTTTAATACTGGTGCTAAAATGGATTCCATCCACTTTAATCTGTCAATAACCTCTTTGCTGAAAGCACCGTATCTTAAAACCTTTCCAAGCCCTTCGTTTAAGGTACAATAAGCGAGATTTCCAAATGTTTCGTTTCTAATAATCCATACTGGCATGGACGCTGTTACAACACCTGCCATCGGCCCCACTGTATTGTGGTGATGACAAGGGTCAAACTTAATTTCACCTGAAGCAGCCAATTTTCTAGCTTCATCTTCATCACTTGCCAAGCCTTCATATATCAGTCCACCTATTATTGCTCCTTTTAATGGACCACTCATTTTTTCCCATGTGATAGGTGGGCCCGCATGAAGAATTGTCTTTTTATCCATATTGGGTATATCATCAATAGCTTTGCCAATGCCTATAACCGTCGGCTGAGCCTTCTGAAGATTTTCCAGTGCCTTTATATTGGCTTTATTTATTAAATCTTGCAAAGTGTCATCTCCTTTTCTCTTACCGTTTTGTCTAACTATATTTTTATCCCTTTAACCGGTTCAGGAGAGCAAGCATTTTAGGATTGCCACCAGCCGCAGGTCTCCAGTTCATTTGTACAGCATCAACATCTTGGCTTTTTAAATCCTTTTGAAAAGATTCCAGCCCCATGTTGATCACTTTCAAATCTGCAGAAAACAGTTTATTGATCTTATTCAACTTAAGCTCCTTTCACTAGGACTTCCTAATCCTCGATAATATTTCCTTAGTAAATCGTACAGCTTGTGCATTGGAAGGTAATACGTAAACACCTTCTTCTTCTAGTTTTTTCTGTGACTGCTTTAATCCTTGTGGGTCCTCTTCTGTACCTGTTATAGAAGCCACCACAACAATAGATTTATCTTCTTTTAAAAGCTTTGCTTTTACATCAGCTATAGACTTTGCCACTTCCCCAGCTGGGTCTTCATGGGATCCATATCCTATAACCACATCGATTAGACATACGGCTACACTACCATCTAAATCCGTTTCAAACCTATCTGACCTGGTAGACGGATCAATCATTGGGTGTGGTCTGCCAATAGTAAACTGGTCTTCACCCAGATCAAGACATACATGACCTTCAATAGTATTTAAGTCTTTCAACTCATACTCTGGTAATAAAGGAATATTGGAGTAAATACCACCAAAAGAGTTGCCTAACATTTTCATAGCTTCGTCAGCAAGCGTTCCACCAGTATATAAACCCCTTAGGTTTACTTGGTCTGACTTTAAAGATTTAATTGCATCAGTTAGCCACTTGTCTATAAGATTTTTTTCAATGGTGAATCCTTCTGATTCAAAAACGTCTTTACCTTCTGCAAGCGCAACTGCCTTAAGTGCTGCATCTTCCAGCGTTGTACATGAGTGTGCCCCTGCATCTGTAATCATTTGTGGGTCACCACCAATAAAATCAACAACAACTGGTTTATCTGTGTCTTTTACCATTTCTAGAATTTTCTGAGCAACCTCTGGTGCTGGAGGTTTTGAAATAAGAACAATAACCTTTGTTTCGTCGTCTGACATAAGGGCCTGCATCCCTTGAATCATCATTAGTCCACCAATTTCAGACTTCAGGTCTCTGCCGCCAGTGCCAATAACCTGAGACACTCCAGATCCAAATGTTCCAATTAATGAAGAGACCTCTTGTGTGCCTGTGCCAGATGCACCAACTATACCAATTGGACCCTTTTTTACTTTATTAGCAAAAGCCAGTGGAATACCGTTTATTATGGCTGTTCCACAATCAGGCCCCATCATTAGTAGTCCTTTTTCCACAGCCTTTTGTTTCAACTTTAATTCTGACTCTACACTCACATTGTCAGAAAACAACATGACATGAAGGTCTTCGTCTAGAAGTTTATTCACTTCTTCTTCTGCATATGCACCTGGTATAGATACAATTGCCAAGTTTGCATCTGGAATAAGGTCAAGTGCTCCAGCCAAAGACACTGGTTTATAATCACTTCCAGACTCTGTTTTCTTTTGACTTAGTAGTGCATCAACTTGCTCAACAACCGTCTTCATCACTGCCTCACTGGAAATATCAGCCGCTATGAAAAAGTCATTTGCTGAAATAGATTCTATTGAGTCATCTTTTAGACCCAGGTTCTCGGAAAGCTCTAAATTGAGCTCAGTACCCATTCCAACAAGTACTTCTTGAACACCATCAATGTTCTTGATCTCTTTCGATATCAACATAAGCGTGACGGAATCATAATAGGTATTCCTACGAACATCTACCTTTATCATTTAGATGCCTCCTTCTCTATTCCACTTCAGACGTAACATACCGTAACAATATACGCCGAATAAAAAATCTGTTCCCGATGTTGACCCATTTGAAAGCACTTTTGTACAAAGTCTTTCAAGAGGTGGTTTTACATCATAAAAAAGTGCTTGAACAGCTGCCCTGTAACTTTCAGTAACCTTGCCAGAGGCTCCATGTTTTAACATGGCTTCACTCACTTTGGTCGTCCTGCCCACAGCTTCCATGCAAATGCCTTTTGCATCTTCAAGAACAGCCTTCATTTGTTCTCCCTTAACTTTGGACTCATAAATCATAGAAATAGTAAGCCCGAGTAAAAAGTCATCAGTTGAAGGTGTTAACCCTGGTCCAAAACCAACAAACTTTGGAATACATTTCATAACATAGGCTTTGTCTTTCAGATAAAATGCATTTAAAAGCTCTACCACTCTGTCCTCAATAAAATCAGCATATTGGTTTAGTGGTTCCTCTGCCCTTGAAACTATTTCAGCACAAGACTCAAAATCTAGAATATTAATGAGTGCCACTATACCTTCTAAACGCCCTTCTTTCAGTATAATGTCCATTAAATTAGACAATTGATCCCCAAGTTTTTCATATGAAAGAACCTTGGAACGTTTTAGAATCTCTGGGTTCCATAAATCATGATGTGAAAAATCTATATCCACGCTGCTTTTAAGAAAACTCAGCTTGTTTCCTAATATTTCTACCGCATCCCCCTGGGATGATTTATGAAGAATGTAGTCAGATAATGAACATGTTGCACTCATAGGAGAAATGCCTTTAGATGTAGATAACAAGGTTATAAGCATGTCATCCTCTCCTATTAGGTTCATAGCATCTTGAAATATGGAATGAACCTTTAATATACTTTTGTCATGATGAGCCATATATTCTACTAGGTCTCTTGAAATCAAATACTGTGTCATGTTGATCCCTACTTTTTCTTATTAAGAAGCAACTCAGGCTTTAGCACATCTAAAATTTTTAATGCTATATGGACGTTAAGTGTTGTATTAGCGTCATTAAAGTCAATACTTCCTATTTCTCTTATTCTTTGCATTCTATAAATAACAGTGTTGTAATGGGTGTACATTTCTTCTGAAACCTTTTTTAGATTACATCCACATTCATAGTACTTTTTGAGTGTATCGAGGAGCTCTGCATCTTTTTCCCTATCGTAATCCACAATCGGCCCAAGTGTTTCTATGAAGAATTGATACAATTCAGGTTGAATATCCTCATGTGATAAAATCCTGTAAATACCGAGTTCATCAAAGTGCAACATGCTTGAACCGTCATGATGAAGTGATAGGTTTTGGATAACCCTCTGAGCTTCACGGTAACTCTTGTAAAGTTCCTTATAGTCTCCATAAGCTCTTCCTACACCGATGGATAGTTGTTTATGAATATTTTCAAGTTTAGCGAAACTTTTCAACTCACTTGCAAACTTCATCATTTCATTTTTTACAGCTTCTTGATCTGATACTGGGTCAAACCCAAGAAGGAATATGACTCTATCACTTTTGTTCCCATATATTAGCTCGCCACCATAGTTTCGATGTAGTCTTTCAACAACAGTAATAAGCTTGGCGTTCATTTGCTTTAACATTTTCGAATTGTTAGGTGTATACTTCACCTTGTCACTTAGCGAAGCAACAATAACGCCATATAAATTATTCCTGTCAAAATCGAAATACGAGGCTTTTTCAATAGCTCTAAACTGCCTACTTTCATTTTGAGACAAAAGCTCTTCAATAAATTCTATTTTGTGTTTGTTTTCATTTTCATAAACAGAAAGCTTCTTTGATGAGTTCAGTGCAATAAGGGATGTTGCTGCTTGAATCATAAACAGTGTTGACTCAGAAACCTGCTGTTCTAGCTCCCAAAGTACTACATATCCATAAGCCATCTCATCTGAATAAATTGGAATCATCAATCTAGACACTTCTTTGCCATTAATAACATCAGAAAATCTTTGTACCTCACTGCCTTGACTCTTTCTTCTGTTTTTAATAGATTTCTTGAAAAATGTCTTTTCAACAATTTCATCTATATCCTTTTTTACAGAATCGCCTGCAACGATAACATAATCCTTAAATATTTCCTCAGTTATGGCTATCGGTGATCTGACGACACCATGAATCATTTCAGCAATTTCGTTAAGGTCTCCACCCCTTAACATGATCTCTTTCAATTCACTATTAAACCTATCAATTTGTATAAGTACATTGGTTTGCTTATTAACGACAGTTGTTAAAACCGCTGTAATTACATCACCGAAGGATACATCTAGCGGTATGGACACAATGGGAAAATCCAAATTGTTGGCTGTCTCAATGACTGAATCAGGCAAGTTTTCTATGTATCGTTTTGTTTTAATGCCAATACCTGCAACACCAATATTCTTCATAACTGGGATAAGTTCATTGAGCTTCTGTATATCATCTTTAATGGAATAGGCCGTTGTTAAAAGAAACTCTCCCGGTTTGACCCAGTTCACGATGTCCGGCACTTCCATAACGTTCACTGTTGTTATGTAATTATTAAGCCCTCCTGTTCCACAGAGCATTTGAGCCTCACTTAAGAAGTCCATTTCTATGATTTCCTTGACCTTTACCCCTACGTTTCTTCTCACGGATTCTCACCTCTACCATAATTATACTAAATATTCAGATAATTTATCGGGACATTTTATGGTATTCGGTTACAAAGGTTTGCGACTTCAATATAGATTCTTTGTAATCAAGTCATAAAAGGGACCGGTAAAAGGTTTATACCCTTTCACCGGTCAAAACCAACAATGTTGGCTATTCAAGTTTTAACGAGAGTTAACTAAAGTCTTTTGGTATTACTCAGGGAGTACAACATTTAGTAATATACCAACGATTGCAGCAAGTGCCATACCTTCAATATTAACTGACAATGCGCCAATTGTAATAGGCATTACAGCGCCACCAAGACCAAGAACAACAATAACTGCAGTGATAATCAAATTTCGAGATTTATTAAAGTCAACTTGATTCTCAACCAGTGTACGAGCACCAATTGATGCAATCATACCGAACAGGATAATTGAAATCCCGCCAATTACTGCTGTTGGAATTGTAGATATAACAGCACCCAGTTTAGGAATTAGGCCTAGAATAATCGCAAAGACAGCAGCAATACGCATGATTTTAGGATCCCAAGCTTTTGTTAGTGCAAGAACACCAGTGTTCTCTGAATATGTGGTGTTTGCTGGACCACCAAAGAATGCCGAAATTGCAGTTGCAATACCATCACCCATTAATGTTCTTTCAAGACCTGGGTCATCCATGAAGTCCTTGTCAACAGTAGCACCGATTGCGATAACATCACCAACGTGCTCTACCATCGTTGCCAGAGCAATTGGAGCAACTGTCAGGATTGCGTCAGCATTAAACTTGGCAAACTCAAATGCTGGAACACCAACTAGTGGTGCTGCAACTATTGGTGAAAAGTCCACTCTGCCTAAAACAACGGCAAAAACATATGCACCAATCAAACCAAAAATAACAGGAATAACTTTAATAAATCCTTTACCGAATACACTTACGATTGTTACTATCGCAAATGCAGTTGTTGCAAGCAACCAGTCAGCTGAAGCCATATCAATAGCAACAGGCGCTAATTTCAAACCGATTACAATGATGATTGGACCCGTAACAACTGGCGGGAAGAACTTGATAACTCTTTCAGTACCAAAGACCTTCATAAGACCTGCCAGCACTAAGTAAATTAAACCAGCAACTACAATGCCACCCCTTGCATAAGCCAAACCATGTGTCTCAGCTACAGCAAGCATAGGTGCAATAAATGCGAACGAAGAACCTAAAAACGCTGGCACTTTCCCCTTGGTAATCAAGTGGAATAGGAGTGTACCAACCCCTGCCAAGAACAGTGAAACCGAGATATCAAGACCTGTAATAATCGGTACGAGAACTGTTGCACCGAACATTGTAAAAGCATGCTGGACACCAAGTGTCATCATTTTAGGCATCCCCAGTTCAGAAACATCGGTTATTGCATGCGTGTTCTTCTGCTGTTCCATTCAAACCCTCCTCAATTTTCTTCCTTACCCGTTAGCCCTTGTTCTTTGCCTTAATGGCTGCAAGAACTTTCTCAGCAGTCATAGGCATTGTATTTAGGCGAATCCCTGTTGCGTCGTAAATGGCATTCGCTATAGCTGGAGCAGATGGCACCATTGCAGGTTCTGCAACCCCCCTTGCACCAAATGGCCCAGTTTCTTCAGGATTTTCAACAAATTTTATAATCATTTCTGGCATGTCATCTGCTACAGGAATCTTATAGTCTACAAAAGATTTATTAAGTATTTTCCCGTCCTTTAACATAAGTTCCTCAAATAGAGCAGTCCCCATACCCTGGACTATCGCCCCTTCAAATTGCCCTTCAAGAAGTTGCGGGTTCATAACATTGCCCACATCAAAACAAGATGCCACTTTTAATACCTTTGTTTGACCAGTATCCAGATCAACTTCAACTTCAACAGCTTGAACGCCGTATGTCCAGAACACAACAGGATGATCACCCAAACCAGTATGTTTGTCAGCATTACGTACATTTGGTGGTACAAATGCACCGCGTCCAATAATTGGTCCATGGATTGCAGAACCATCCTCAAAATTAAGCCCTAAAGATAAATCTGCTATGGCAACCTTCTTGTCTGGATAAATTTTTGAGACAACATATCCGTCTCTAAGTTCAAGGTCACGTTTATATATACCTAGCTTTATTTGTGCAAGTTCAAGCAGTTGATCCATTGCATCTTCAGCTGCTGCAAAAACAGCTCGACCAGCTGAATAAGTAATTCGAGATGCAACCGTCTGCCATTCATAAGGTGTGTGGTCTGTGTCACCAGTTCTAATAGTGATTTTGTCAGGTGATATAGACAGAACCTCTGCCGCAATTTGCGTCATGACTGTATCTGAACCTTGTCCAATATCTTGTGCGCTTACAAGTAAGTGGGCTGATCCGTCTTCATTAAGTTTTATAACAGCTGACGACGCTGCATTATTTGGCATTGAAGGTGCCTTCCAACCACATGCTATACCCTTGCCTCGAACCTTTCGTGGTTGGTTTGATACAGGCTTTTCGTGGATTTTTATGTCACTTACAACCTGCTCGAGGCACTCAATTAATCCAGCGGTTGATACCACTTCACCTGTTCCCGTAACCCCCCCTGGCTTCATACCATTTATGCGGCGAATCTCAACGGGAGTTATATTAAGCTTTTCTGCGATAATATCTAGATTTTGTTCAATACCAAAGTGGATTTCACACATACCGAAGCCTCTGTATGGCCCACCAACAGGGTGATTCGTATAAACGCAGTAGGAGTCAGTCCAAACATTCTCAATGTCATAAGGACCAGCAGATGCATACCCAGCCGCTTTTGCAATGTTCACGCCATACTCTGTATAAGCGCCTCCATCCCAGACAAACTCATTTTGAACTGCAGTGATTTTTCCGTCCTTGTCGACTGCAGTCTTAATTGTTGCATGAAGTCCTTGTCTAACATAAGCATTTTCGAATTCGTCTTCTCTTGAATATGTAAGTTTAATCGGTCTACCTAAACACTTTTTAGCCAGTGGTACAAGAATACCCTCCAGTGTTGTACCTGCCTTTGATCCAAATCCACCACCAACAGCTGGGGAAATAACTCGAAGCTTATTAAGTGGTACATCAAAAGCAACGGAAAGGGCTTGTCTTACCGCATAAGGCGATTGACAGGCTGCCCATACAGTTACAAATCCATCCACATCCATCTGGGCTATTGCTGTATGAGGTTCAATAGGGACATGCTGTACATGGGGCACAAAGAACTTGTTTTCAACAACATAGTCTGCTTTTTCAAAGGCTTCTGGTGAATTGCCTTTTCGGAGTTTATAGTGATTCGATATATTTGTACCAGGCTTTGGGAAGAATACAGGCGCCCAGTGATACTCACTCAGGTCTGGGTGAACCAGGGGTGACTCTGGTTTCATGCCCTCAACTGCGTTTGTTACAGCAGGAAGCACTTCATACTCAACATCAATAAGGTCTAGCGCCGCTTGGGCTATGTCCTCTGACTCTGCACACAGAGCAACAACAGCTTCACCTTGATATCTTGCCTTCCCAACTGCAAGGAAATTCTTATCTTCAAGATACAGTCCACCTCGTTTTGTGAACTCATCTCCAGTTATGACGCATTTTACACCTTTTAAAGCTTCTGCCTTTTCAGTATTAATACTAATAATCTTGGCATGTGGATGCGGGCTCCTTTTAACAGCAGCGTATAACATTCTTGATAGCTTAATGTCATCTACATATTTTAGTGAACCCGTAACCTTCTTGATACCGTCTACACGTTTTACGCTTTTACCAACAAATTTCACGACTCCACCCCCTATGCATTCTGCTCATGAACAACGTATTCAATAGCCTCAATTATCTTTTTATATCCAGTACAACGACACAAATTGCCACTAATACCTTCTTTTATTTCATCTGTCGATGGATTAGGATTTTCATTTAGCAGTGCTTTTGCAGTCATGATCATTCCAGGTGTGCAGTAGCCACACTGTAAAGCAGCATTTTCAATGAAGGACACTTGAAGTGGATCTAGCACACCATCAACCGCTAAACCTTCGATGGTTAGTAGTTCTTGACCATCTGCTTCCACTGCAAATACAAGACAAGCATTCACGGCTCTTCCATTCATAATGACTGTACATGCACCACACTCTCCTGCACCACAGCCTTCTTTTGCACCTGTTAAATCAAAGTCTTCTCGTACCATTTTTAAAAGTGTTTTATGTGTATCTACGGCATGTTCTACTTCTTCACCGTTGAGCATAAACGTGATAAGTTTTTTCATAGTCTCCCCCTATAGCCATTCAAGTAGCGAGTTACGAAGCATTACCTGAACCATTTCTTCTCTATATTCTTTGCTCGCCCTTACATCACTGATAGGCGATATCTCTTCTAGTGCTAACTGACATGCTGTGTCTATATTTTCCTTGGTAAGACCATTGTCATTTAGATATGATTCTGTTTTGGGTAAACGGATCGGTGTTGGCGCTACAGCACCAAAACTTATAGTAAAGTTGTCATCTCGTTTAATGATTGTGCTACAAACTGTAGATAAGTCCACTTCCTTACGACGAGACATTTTATAGAAGATTCCCAGCGTGTCTGGGTCATCTTTAAATGATATGCCTGTTACAATCTCGTTAGGTTGTAAAATCGTTTTCCTCACGAACACAAAAAACTCACTTAAAGGAACTGTTTTAATGCCTTTTTCTCCATAAATATGTATTTCAGCATCTAATGCTAGTAGCGGTGTGGCTGTATCTGCCAGCGGTGAAGCATTACAAATATTACCTACACAAGTTGCCCTATTTCTAACTTGTTTTGACCCAACAGATAAAGCAGCTTGAGACAAATAGGGATACCTTTTTAGAATGACGTCATGTAAACCTAAGTCATTGAGTAAAACACAGGCTCCTATGAACACACGCCCTTCTTCAATTGATAACTCATGAAGTTCCTTTATTGCCTTAATATCAACAACCGACTTAGGTGCACTGTGTCCATCTCGCATTCTTACAATCAGATCTGTACCTCCATTTAGTATAGATACGTCCTCCTTATGTTCAGTTAACAAAGCCACTGCTTCCTTTAGTGTTGTCGGATTAAAGTATTCAAATGCTTTCATGCGCTCCCCCTCCACATACTACCTATCTATTTATAGCCTTATAGCCAATGTTTTAGATTTCAGAATTTTCTATACACTTATACTATTTATTATAAGCGTTTGCCATGATTAACCATTTATAGTAAATGACTAAATTTTCAGATAATTAAACCTCTCTATTTGGTAGCTGATAACAATCAAAATAAGCATAAATGCTATTATCATTGTTGTATACTTACCAATCTGCCATAGTTTCAATCTTTAATTACACCTTAAATGGCAACCCTTCACAATAATTGGGTATTGAATCTGTAGGAGGTGATCCCTTGAAAACATCAAATATAATACATAACAAACTAGACGACATGCAGTACCATGACTTGTTTCAAAAATCTTTCATCCTACATAGATACTTAAGACAAGGTGCACCTTTACTTGACGATTATGATGTTTTAATGAAGGATATCTTTCTACTGCTTTACAAAATGGTTCTTAACATACAACCCAATACATCTGGCAACACCGACCTTGGCATTAACTACGAACTTCTGCTTCGATTAAAAAAAAACGCACCGTGTTGGCAAACTCAGAGGCCGTACAAAAGGGAATACTGCTGCAACATACATTGCCCTTAAATACTTATTGGATGGCATACTTGATCATGCTAGAGGAAAAGTCAACATGAGGGCGCTTCAAGACAAAATTCAGTATAAGCATCAACTCGAAACAGAGCTTCAGCATGAATACTTGAAAGCTTTGATTCAAAGTCATAATGCAACCGTTCTTCTTACTGATGAGGAAATAAACCAAATAAAAACACTAGTAAAAAACACAAAAGATATTGAAAGGGCCACTCAAGACCTTCTCAAATTTGCTTTTCCTGAGTTAGAGGACAAAATTTTTGATCTAGATTTTAATTTTGATAGGGAGTCACCCGTCCCGAAGTTGATCAAACATGCTATAAAGTCACAACCTAATGAAAATGACAATCCAGTCACTGAACTTATTGATAAAATGCGCACCCTCAACAAGGACCAATCTTTAAAAGATGCTTCGAACACTGATGATGAAACGATGAAAACAGAAATACACCCTACAGAAGCTGAGCCCGATCAAGACTGGCAGTCTAAAATTAAAGATGAGTTTGAAGAAAGGTTTACACCATATTTAAAAGATCAATTCCTTCAATTGAGTGACAAGCAACCTGAAAAAAATGATTTTGAAATGCCCCTTTCACCTACGGATTCGGTTGATGAAAAATCTATCATTGAAGATGGTTCCGCAGATAAAAATAAACCTATAGAATCCACTGAAATACACACTTTAGATTCAATTACCGAGAACACACTCCGTTCACAAGGCATTCGGTCTGGATCAAGTGCATCTGACCCCCAACGACATAGAGCAATCAATACACTTAAAAAGCTCGAACAACTAAATCAGTTAAGTCATGACATAGAAAAAGGCATACAATCAATTGATTTTGAGAGCATTATTGAAAGCAGTTCAGAAGCGATTGATCATTTTACAGATAGTGTTGAAACACTTGGAATGGACAAGAACAGCTTAACCAGCTTAGGCTTTGACGAAATTATTTCAATAAATCGCCGTTTTAAAAATCCTAAGTTTATTTATTTCATTAATAAGATTGGACGAAATAAACTATACGCAAAAAAACTGCAATATAAAAAGCGTCATGAAGCCTCCGTTCCAATTGAAAAAGTCACAAACAGCCATCACATAGACTGGATGGTTGATGATGAGTATATTGCCCTAGCACTTGACATAGACGCCTTTGAAAATGACTTCTATGACAGGTATCTTCAAGACAACTTACTCACCTTTGAACTTGTTGCAGAAAGGGACAGAAGAAAAGGTCCCATTATATTATGTTACGACGGTTCTGGATCTATGGAAGGTAAAAAAATCGAGGAAACCCAGGCTCATATTATTTCTATTATGGAAATAGCAAAGATTCAAAAAAGGCGTCTTGTTCTCATTCAATTTGCATCTAAATCTGAACCTTTATTCATTAAAGAACTAAACCCTCTCGCCGCAAAAGCCAAAGACATTTTAGATGTACTTGACACCTTTATTTGTGGTGGGACTGATTTTGAGAAACCCTTGTCAAAAGCAATAGAGTACATTCAGATGGATTCTCGCAATCAAAGTGATGTGTTATTCATAACAGATGGTCAATGTGAAATACAAAGTACTTTTAAAGCGTCTTTTATGAAGTTAAAAGCCGAAAGAAAGTTTAAACTCTACACGATCATCATGCACTCACACACCTATCATGATTATGGAGACATTGGAGATATTTCTGATGAAGTGTTAGATATCCGCAGGCACGATCTGAGCAACTGGAATGAACAGACCAATAAGAAACTTTATACATTGATATAACAACCAGTACACATATTACTATAGGAGAACATATGGACAACAATAACGTAATGCCCGTTAGTAATACACTGAGGCAAATTCATAAATTCATTACAACTAAATACTATGAGGTTGAAGATTTTAGCATGTGTATTTTACTTTCCATGATATCTGGGACAAATATGATTGCGCTTGGACCTCCTGGAATAGCAAAGTCTGCCATTTTAAGAGAAGTGGTTGGACTCATTGAATTTGATGGTCACGAAGGCACTCCGTATTTCCACGTTCAAATGGGGTCAGACGTGTCTCCAAACCATGTATTTGGTGCACCCGACATTGATTTCTTTAAAAAACATGGAATTATAAAGCGGCATTACCAAGGGTTTCTGCCCGATGCTATAATTGCTTTTTGCTCAGAATTTTACAGAGTAAATGACCAAGTTGCTAACTCAGGCCTCCTAACAATTTTAAACGAAGGCGAATTTAAAAATGGTGTTGATACAATTCAGACAAAGCTCCGTTTCTTTATGGCCGACACAAACTTCTTCCCAAAGCAAGCTGACGATCTAGACGTTGAAGAGTCTGACCTTAGACTACAAGCTCTTCATGATAGATTTTTAGCCAGAGTTCTTGTAAAGCCTATCGCAGATAAGGCCAATAAAGTCAAAATGATTATGATGGACGATTCTTACAGCTCCGATATAAAGTTGACACTAAATGACCTAATACAAGTTCAGGATCAGATGGACACCATTAACCTTGGTGAGGATATTGCTTCTATGATGGTTCAGGTAGCCTCTGTTTTAGAACAGAAACACAATGTATTCATTTCACCACGTCGCTTAAAAATGAGCCGTAACCTTGTTAGGGCACATGCCTACTTTAATGGACGTATTTCATGTCTACCAGAAGACTTAATTGCACTACAATTCAGCTTCTGGCAAAAGGAAGAGGACATCATAAAAGTTCTTGATTGCCTCTACGATGTCATGAACCAACCTCAACATGACGCTTCAAACTTTATAAACATCTTACAATCAATACTCGATGAACTGGACAGACATATCGACAACGAAAGAGATTTTGATACTTTCAATATTGAAACCCTTTACACCCAAGCCGTCCAAGATACTATGAAACTTCTGGAACGAATTACAATGGCCTATCCTGAACTCGAAAAATACCCTGAGGTGAGTGAAGCCTACAATGAAGTTTCGTTAACCTATCAGCGACTTATTACAGAACGAGATGCACTTGTTTAAGCCCAGTAACAACAAAACTGCCTATATCTCATTTGATATAGGCAGTTCTATATTATATCTTTACTTATTTTTCATATCTTTACTTGTTTTCTAATACTTCTTTTTGGGCTGCATTCACAGCGTCTCGAATACCTTCGTACCCTGTACATCTGCATAAATTAGAATTAAGCCAAGCTTTCTTCTCGTCTTCTGTTGCACTTGGATTAAATTGTAGGAGTGCATGAGCATTCAGTAGAAATCCTGCTGTGCAATACCCACATTGGAATCCGCTGAAATTAACAAATGCTTTCTGAATTTCAGTGTCTTTCAATCCTTCTATCGTGGTGATTTTTCGTTCACCAACCTCAATGGTTAACATCATACATGACTTTTGAGGTAATCCATCTACAAGAACTGTACAGGCTCCACAATCACCATTTTCACAGCCGCCCTTTACACCCGTTAGACCAACTTGTTCTCTTAGCGTATGGAGTAAAACAGCATTCGGTTTGACAAGAACTTCATAGTGGTCGTCATTTACATGTAAGACCGTTGTAGAATGCCCAGACACTTTATTCATGTCCATCTTGTGTGCCCCCCTTCATCGCTTTGATTATACCACTTTGCATATCCTCAAAAGCGCATTTCAACAGGTGTTTTCTGTAAGCAATCGAGGCTCTTTGACAAGCCCGCGCGCACTTTCAAACAACTCACAAAGATCTAACGCGGCAGATTCTTTCCCAGCCATAATATCTTTAATTAACTCTTTATCTGTAATGAGTTGATACACTGGAAGACTACTATACCCAGACAACCCAACAAAGAGTTCTTCCTTGTCAATTAGTGTAAACAGATGGAGTACTGGATAGTCTGTTTCAGTTCCTTCTGTTTCTCTTAAACTAAAACTGATTTTGTCGTTAAACTTCACTTTTATTTTAACAAGAAGTTCTTCAGCTCCAAGTTTCATTCTCTTGTCAAAAACTTCTCTCAGAGGCTTTTCATATAGTCCATCTTGGCTTGCAATAACAACTGTTGCGTCATAGGCTAAAAGTGGCAACACAGCTTCCTTGTAGGTTAATCTACCACAAAGGTTCCCACCAAGGGTCAGCGCATTTCTCGTTGTATTGTCTGCAATCTTGTTAAAGACACTTTTTATTGCTTTATGTGTACTACTTTTAGCTCTAGTGTTTATATCATTTTTTACATTTGTGAGTACTCCATGGTTTATTACTCTATTTAAACTTAATGCAGCACCCATAACCAATTCATCGTTTTTTAAACTTAGCTCCGTCAACTCAAGAAGTCCTTTAATATCAATAACAGCGTCCGCTTTTGACTTCCCTTTACGGAAATTTGTTATAAGCTCTGTGCCGCCAGCGTAGTAATACGCCTTCTTTCCAGATCCAGTTAAGGCATGCATGATTTTAACAGCTTCGTCGATACTGTTTGGTCTATAATAATCAAAATCAAATGGAATCATTTTTTGTCCTCCATAAGCACTTCCCATACTTTTTCTGCTGTGATTGGTATACTTGAAAGTTCTGCTCCAACAGCTCTTGACAATGCATTGCTAATTGCTCCTGGCATGCCTATAACAGATTGCTCACCAAGTCCACGCGCACCAAATGGCCCGTCTTGTTGTGGTGTTTCAATAAACTTTACTTCATACTGGGGTGCATCTGAGAATCGCATGATTTTAAAATCTCTTAAAGTGTCATTAGATATTTGACCACGACTATTTAATTTGAAACCTTCCATAGTCGTGTAACCGATCCCCATTGCCATTCCACCAACTATTTGACCATGTGCCATTTGTGGATTAACTACCTTGCCAACATCTATACAGCAAACCGCTTTTCTGATTTTGTATTTCCCCGTTCTTATATTGACATCAATTTCAACACCTTCAGCACCTAAAGTCCACTCCAAGTCTGGATGTCCTGCGCCTGTTTCCTGATCGATGTCTGTTAGGTTTTAGCAATATACCGACCTTTGCCGATAATCTGGCCGTATATTGCATTTCCGTTCGGATACACATATCCAAGTGCCACTTCTGAAACATTTAAGCCATGATGTGGTTCATCTGGAACATATACACGTTCGTTTTTAACAACTAAATCTGTAGCAGGTACACGAAGCACTTGAGACGTCACCTCTTTAATCTGAGACACAGCATCTTCACAGGCCTCTAAAACCGCATTTCCCGCCATCATTAAACCTCTACTGGCCGCTGTTGCCCAGTCACTTGGTGATACACGTGTATTCACATCCATTTCAAGATGAATTTTATCAAGTGGCAATGACAAAGCCTCTGAGGCTATTTGTGCCAACCCCGTTTTAGTGCCTTGTCCCATTTCGACAATACCAGTATGTATATTACAGCTGCCATCTCCATTAAAGGTTAATATGGCACCTGCATCTGTATTAGTCGGCATGGCAGGCGCTTTCCATAAACCCGTTATGCCTTTTACTCGAACCGTTTGCTCATCAACTCTAACGACATCACCTATATTGCCACCAAGCATACTGTTAACTTCATCAAAACACTTTGAAATGTTACCTGTACTCATATTAAGGTGACTTTGAACAGGGGTTGTATCTCCCGCTTTAATACCATTAATCCTTCTTAATTCATACGGATCAATATTAAGTGCCTTTGCCATAACATCTATGGCCCGTTCCACTGCAAACCCAAGTTCTATGTGACCAAACCCTCTGTAGGCTGTTGCAAATGGTAAATTAGTATAAACACACATCGAATCACAGCGAACATTAGGAACAGCATATGGGCCTGTACAAGAGATGGCCGCCGCACGAGATATATTCACAGCATAATCTGCATAAGCTCCACTGTTAAAATAGTAATCCATATCCATAGCAGTAAACTTATTATCATCGTCTACTGAGAGTTTGACTGTTGCCTCCAGACCAATGTGCCCAGGAGATGCCAATAAATCGTTTTCGCGTGTATTAACCAGTTTAACAGGTCTCCCCCCCACTTTAGACGACAATAAATATGCCAGTCCTTCAAGTTGAATACCTGCCTTCCCACCAAATCCTCCACCGAGCATTGGTGACTTAACAATGATTTTTCCTGGTTCTAAATCAAAGAAAACACTCATTAACCCCTTCACAACAAAAGGTGCTTGGGTAGATGAAGTAATAATAACCTCACCTGTTCTCTTTATTTCTGCTATAGCCACACGGCGTTCCATTGCAACGTGGTCACCACACGGAATTTCTACAGAGCAATTTATTGTTTTCTTCGCTGACTGCAATGCCTTCGTTACACTGCCTTTTCGTATTTTTGTTCTATTGGCCACATTAGAACCTGGCTCAGGATGAATCGGATCAATATGTGCATAGGACCCCATTTCTTTATGGATCAGCTCTGCACCTTCAGATATCGCATCTTTTGGTGACAAAATAGGTGTAAGTGGTTCATATTCCACATGCACTCTATCAACTGCCTTCCTTGCTTTTTCTAAGGTATCTGCAACCACCACGGCCACAACTTCTCCATGATGCCGTACTACGTCTTTAGCAATTGGAGATTTGTCACCCAGGTACAAGCCAAAGTTGTTGTTAAAATCCGATCCGACAAGGACTGCTTTTACACCTACCATTTTCTCAGCTTCCGAAGTATCTATGCTAAGAATCTTGGCATGTGCATGCGGGCTGGCCTTTACAGCTCCATGAAGCATTTGTGGCCCTATAATATCATCGCCATATACCGCTTGCCCACTAATTTTCTCTAGACTTTCTTTTCTAAGAACTGACTTTCCCACCGTATTATTCTCAGGCAACTTTTTACCCCCTCATAAGTGCTTCAACAGCTCGCTGTGCAGATTCGCTAAATGCATATAGACCTACTCCAAATGACGATTTCGTTTCTTTGTCTGGTTGCAGTCCCATACCACAGAAATACACTTTTTCCTTCGTTGAACAACCATTAATCAAACTTGGCGAACCAAACGTATCAAATATATCTAAGTCAATCCAACTATAATCTGGCTTGAAGCCAGTGCACCAAATAATATTTTTTATGTTATCTTTCTCTACATCAAGGAACATGATAGGGTCTAACTCATGACAATCAATCGTTTTCAAATCAAAGTCCACCTGTAGATCAGGTAATTCTAGTTCTGACTTTTCAATTTCATTGTCAATCTGTGCTTCTACTTTTTTCAAATACTCAGCACCATGATCTAGAACTTCACAAAGATTGTCAGAGAACTCAATAAGATTATCTCTGCCAAGCATAAACCTGCCCGTTAACTTCACACCCGAAGCAACACAACTGAACATGTTCTGGCTTATTTTATGTTTAATATTCTCATTTTCTAGGTCGTCGTACTTGTATTGAAGTATTGATTTACCTGCTTTATATCCAGATAGCCTATTTAACCAGTAGACCCCGTTAACATCTCTATAAATTGTAGGCAGTGGCGTCATACTTCCAACAGACAAATACACATTGTTATTTGTTTCTGTTTTGATTTCAAGCGCAATTTGAACACCCGAACGCCCGCTTCCTACAACCACGGTTCCACCTTGTGCAAGCTGACCTGAATTAAAGTAATCTATGGAATGAAATTGGTTAACGGACCTAGACAGCGCCTCAGCGACTGGTGGAATGAATGGCTGATTAAACATTCCTGTCGCTATAATTATCTTTTCTGCTTTAAACAGACCTTTATTTGTTTTTAATTCATAAAGACCGTCTTCTTTATAGAGTCTTTCAATGTCTGTGTGTTCGGAGTACTTTGGATTCACATAATCCATAAACCTTTTAAGCCAACTGTAAATTTCGTCTTTTGTCATATACTCATTGTTATATGGCAAATCCTGATCAATGCCTGGAAGATTTGTCATCCAATTAGGCGTTACAAGAAAGAACGAGTCCCACCGTTCATTTTTCCAAGTTTGTAGCATTTCCTTTTTTTCGATTACTATATGTTCAATTCCCTTGTTTTTTAAGTGGTAGGAAGCAGCGATCCCGCTTGGACCTCCACCAATCACAATTACAGGATAAATCTCCTTGTTATGTGTTGACATTTCTTTCACCTCACAAAAATAAAGTAAGCATAGCCTTTCGTATAAAGACTATGCTTATTATACCCCATTCTTGTCCATTTAGCCCTAGTCATCGAGTTCGGGGGTTATCGTTGGCTGTTTTCTCACCTTTGCATGCTGTTCATAACCATAGGCAATTTCAATTAGAACACCTTCACTATAAGGTCGCCCGAGGATTTCCATCCCCACTGGTACACCAATTGGTGCAGTTTCATAAATAGACGAAAACCCTGCAGGTAAACAAATAGACGGATAACCAGTCACTGACCCAAGAACGCCATTTCTTTCATTTTGAGAGTTTCCGATTTTGCATACCAGTTGTTTCTGATGCGGATACAATATTGCATCAAGCTTATTTTTGTCCATAATGTCTATGACCTGTGTCTGTAGGTCAGCCCTTTTTTTAAGTCTCAAATTATAGTCATCAGTATTTGTTGATAAACCGCTGGCTTTTACTAGATTGTCATGAATACCCTTATGATACTTTCCGCTATTCATAATTTCTTCAACATTATGGACGGGTGCATGGGGTGGAAGTTTCATAAGGTAGTCATTTAGATGATCTTTAAAATCATGTAAATGAACACTCACTTCCGAAACAAGTTTCCCCGCGTCAATAGGATCATCAATCATTACAATTGTTGCCCCATTATTATTTAAGACTTCCATGGCCTCAGTCATTGCATCGTTTGTTGCAACATGTTCTTTGGCAATTCCAAAAAAGGATCTGAGCACACCTATGGTCTTGCCTTGAAGACCGCTTAGCTTAAGATGTTCACACAGACTTTGAGCAATCCTTGTTTCACCCTCTAAGGTCTTTTTATCTAGTGGGTCAGGCCCACGAAGGACTTCGAGGAACTTAACAGCATCTGTAACCGTTCGACATATTGGGCCAATTGCATCTTGTGTATAGGAATATGGGACAACCCCCGACTTACTAACCAGTCCAAGTGTAGGCCTAATACCTACAAGGTTATTTGCCGAAGCAGGTGATCTTATTGAATTTATAGTGTCTGTTCCAATTCCAATTAAGCCAAGGTTTGCTGCTATACCTGCTCCAGTTCCACCACTTGACCCCCCTGGAGTTCTTGTTAGATCGTACGGATTCTTAGTCTGTCCTAAAACGGAACTAATTGTTTCCCCCCAAATAGCGAACTCATGCAGATTTGTTTTTGCAATAATAACGGCGCCCGCTGCTTTCATACGCTCTACAATAAAAGCATCTTTCTCAGGAACAAATCCTTCTAAAGATAAACTCCCTGCCGTCGTTGGCATGTCGGCTGTGTCGACATTGTCTTTGAGTAAAACAGGAACACCATGAAGGGGCCCCAATAAACCTTCAACCTTAAACCATTCATCCATTGCTTTTGCCTCTTCAATGGCATTTGGATTCATATGTATAACTGCATTAATGGCAGGCCCTTTTTTATCATAGTACTCTATACGTTTGAGATATTCTTTTGTTAATGACTCACAAGTCATTTCACCATTTGCCAAATACTTGTGAAACTGATCTATAGTCAGTTCGCATACCTTAGGATGGGCCATATCATCACTCCTTGAGTTTTCAATACATTTATACTATTACCTTTACTTGAAATCTTTTAAGATACCTCCTAATTCATACTACAAATTTCACCATCATTATTTGTGAGTCAATAACAACTGACCTTATTGAGTCAGCTTTCTTACTTTTTTATTTTCATACATTTGCTGATCTGCTTCTTTCATCATTTTGGTAAAATAAAGCCTATCTGAAATATCCTCACTATCACCATTCGAAAATTTTGCGAAACCCAGATACATCTACATAAAAATTCGTCTTAAATCCGTAATAGGGATTCTTAACAAGAGTTTCTAGCTGGCTCATTAGAACGCCTTGATTTCCCTCTTGAGCATATGTAGTTGAAATAAGTTCTAGCTGTTCCACCTGAACGGTAATAACATCACTCATTTCATTAGCGTATATTTCATTCAAGTCCATTGAGTTCTCAATGGCTTGATTTAAAAGATTTTCAGTCTGTAATTCATATAAGACAAAAAACGAGAGAAAGAAAAGACTATAAGTAATAACTAAATATCCTATGAATATTCGCTTTTGTATTGATCTAAACATGGCTGTCCTCATTTCCTGTGAAACCTCAGAGCTGATTTCATCTAGTTCTTTTTCTACCCCAAAGAAGCACTTTCATTTCAATGGAATTAAAATTGTCATAATTCTTTTAAAATATAACTTGAATAACATTTTATAACAAATTATCATTACACCAGACGCGTACAGAACATCCAGTTATAATTGGACTTTTTCACTTTTAAGTTTTATGAGGAGGTCACTAAATTGAATCAAGACTATTTATCTGAAAATAAAAAAGAACAGCTTAACAAGGCTATTCAAGCAAAATGTGGGAACACTTTAGCCCTTGTTCTTTCAAAAGACGATACTATTATTTATGAGTCATATCGAAAAGGATTTAAGGCTACAGACAGTCATCATGTTGCATCTGTCACTAAAAGCATTCTTTCCGCCCTTATTGGTATTGCCATCGATAAAGGCTATATAGAGAGTGTTCATCAAAATGTAATAGAACTCTTACCAGTGTCAGACAAAATAGCAACGTCTCCAACTTGGGATCAGATTACATTACAGCATTTACTGAATATGACTTGTCCATTTAAGTTTGAGGACTGGAAAGAACCCTTTGACAAACTATGTTCCTCAGATGATTGGTTACATTTTATTTTAGATCTAATTGGTGATGTGTCAGATGTGGGGACATTTAAATACAGTAGTTCTGGTGCACATTTACTTTCAATCATACTCTCACACTCCACTGGTTTATCCACCCGAGAATTTGCCAATCTACATCTATTTGAGCCTACTGGAATGATGAGTATTGCGCACTATGAAATGGATGACTACGGGTTTGAAGACCTCTTCGGATCAAAGGTCAAAGGCTGGGTGCATGATCCCGCTGGGCATTCAACTGGAGGTTGGGGATTGTCTCTTACAGCAAAGGACATGATACAGTTTGGAAACCTTTTTTTGAACTCTGGAAAACAGAGTGGTCAAAGGATCGTTTCAGAAGAATGGGTTAAGCAATCTACCAGTCACCCCACTGGCCCATACGGATACCTTTGGTGGCATTTTCTTGAAAATAACATAACTGCATATGCAGCTATAGGAGATGGTGGTAACATTATTTGCTGTGTACCCTCTGAGAATCTTGTCATTGCAATGGCATCTAGCTTTGAAAAAGACACCTATGACCGATGGACATTTATTAAAGAGGAGATTCTTCCCCTCGTTTCCAATGGAGACCTTTAATTATAGTGTGCAATTTTTTTCCCAATAGTTTAAATTAGCTTTTCCAAAGGTGTATTCAAAAAATAAAAACAGGGATTCGAATTGTATTCAATCCCTGTTATGTTTTGCTTAATAGTTTTGCTTAATAGTTTTTCTTATGATACTTTTTTCTTTTGCTCTAGCTTTTTAACCCAAAGATCAGCATTCTTGATACCAAGTTTTCTAGGATCGAATACTGGGTCAAGACCTTGAGCCTTTTGCTCTTCGTAATCTTTAAGAGTAGCGATACCAGGCTTAGTAAGGATGATAATCGCAACGATGTTCAACCATGCCATGACACCAACACCAACATCACCAAGTGCCCAAACAGTACCAGCTGAGTTGATAGAACCAACAACTACCATGATAAGCATACCAACACGTGTTACATTGAATACCATCTTGTGGTTCTTCATCTTCTTAGCTAGGTAAGCTACGTTTGATTCAGCATAGTAGTAGTAAGCAAGTAGAGTTGTGAATGCGAAGAATAGCAGTGCAATCGCAACAAACTTCGAACCAAAACCAGGGATTAATGTATCAACAGCAGACTGTGTAAATACAGGACCTGGCTCAGCGCCGTTAAGAGCTGGGTTCTCGTATAGGTAACCGCCAGCACCATCATAAGTGTTGTACATGCCTGTGATTAGGATCATGAATGCAGTTGCAGAACAAACAAATAGTGTATCTACGTATACTGAAAATGCTTGAACAAGACCTTGCTTAGCAGGGTGTGTAACTTCTGCAGCAGCGGCAGCCATAGGACCAGTACCTTGACCAGCTTCGTTCGAGTAGATACCACGCTTTACACCCCACATGATTGCTTGACCGATGATAGCACCGAAAGCAGCTTTTGTAGAGAATGCGTTTGTGAAGATCAGTGAGAATACTGCAGGAACCTTACCAAGGTTCATAGCAATAATTACAAGTGCGATAATAATGTAGGCAATTGCCATAAATGGAACTAGGATTTCAGCAACTTTACCGATACGCTTAACGCCACCGAAGATAACGCCTGCAAGAGCAGCAGCTACGATAAGGCCTGAAGCCATAGTAGGAATACCAAATGCATTGTTCATCGCTGATGCGATAGAGTTAGCTTGGATACCAGGTAGGAAGATACCTACAGATACGATAGCAGAGATTGCAAATAGTACTGCAAATGCTTTGTTACCAATACCTTTTTCGATGTAGTACTGAGGACCACCACGGTACTGGCCGTCCATCTCTTCTTTATAAACCTGTGCAAGAGCAGCTTCTGTATATGCTGAGCCAGCGCCTAGGAATGCGATTGCCCACATCCAGAATACAGCACCAGGACCACCAAAACCGATTGCAGATGCAACACCGGCAATGTTACCAGTACCAACACGACCGCCAAGTGCCATTGCAAATGACTGGAATGAAGATACGCCAGAATCAGAATCGTCGCCAGCGAACAGTTGAGTTACCATATCTTTAACTAGACGAACTTGTGGGAATTTCATTAGTACTGAGAAATAGACACCAGCACCTAAACATAAGAATACAAGTGCTTTACTCCAAATAATTCCGTTAAGAAAATTAATTACTTGAGCCATTAAGATCCCCCTTAAAATAGACTCTATTATGATGGCCGACACCTCTATAAAAGTTGAGGTATAACTTAGTGATGAAAAATATCAACTCACTTGGTTACGCTTTTATATAAAGCAAGACCTGTGCCAAGTTTTGTTTAAAGCTTCAAATTTCATGTTAAGGGTACATTACAAGCGGGTTACAGAAGTTTTAAGATAATTTAAAACAATTAGACAATATAGGCAATTCTAATTAGTTTGAGAAGTTTTTTTCCGGTTTTATGTGAACTTTTTTTCACATGTGTGGTTTTTTGCAC
>LQAE01000134.1_pt1 | contig 29328 bp, 28 predicted proteins | sample 1535771 | NCBI WGS metagenome assembly LQAE01 (sample SAMN04331582, study PRJNA305678) | bioreactor metagenome | isolation source: bioreactor_1 inoculated with Wadden Sea sediment 1st replicate of a... | place: Germany:Bremen
GTACACTTCTTAGGGTCTGTTATTATACATTCATATAACTAAATATCTTCTTCAAGAGTGAATTCCACTCTATTTCTGCCTTTGCGTTTTGCTTGATAAAGAAGTTTGTCAACTCTAGCTACAAGCTCATCAACATCTTCTCCAACCCAGGCGGTTACACCCATACTTGCAGTAATAGTCAAATCCGTCACTAGGTCAATTCCTCTTAATTCCTCAAGTAGTCTATTGGCAGATCTAACTGCGGATTTTTTTTTTTGGCGCCAGGCAGAATAACTAAAAACTCTTCTCCACCATATCGCCCTACAATATCTGTGTTTCTCACAGTGCTGCGAATGACATCTGCAGTCTCCTTTAGCACCTTGTCACCAAACTGATGCCCATAGGTGTCGTTCAGTGTTTTAAAATAATCAAGATCAAGCATTATAACACTAAGTGGTTGTAATGAGACCCGCGCACCTCCAACTGCAACACTTAAAGCCTTATAGGTTGCATCGTGATTATATAGTTTTGTTAGACCATCACGAATAGCCATTTCAGCTAAATGACTTGTGCGCGCCGCAACTTCAACTTCGAGTTGTTTACTCATTTCAAGTTGTTGCAACTCTCTAACCTTACCTTCAAAGGACTTCGTATAATAATACAGTAAAACACCAATTAAAACGGATCCTCCAATAAGAAGACTAATTGATATTTGAAGTAATTTGTCTGCATTGTTGTATATCTCATAGTTCTCCATAGTGAACACCATATACCATTCATATGGTTGATGATCAGAATCAACAGTCACACGTTTAACATAGTAGCTTTTATCTGCCTCTTCATAAATGTCACGAAAATAAGTTCTACCAGCTAGTATTCTATTTATTATGCGCTGAACTTCAGGCTTTTGCTGCTCATATGGTTTCATAATATGATTATGATCGGGATGAGACACAACTAGACCTCTACCATCCACAACCAGCATGTATCCAGTATCCCCATACTGAGCAGTATCAACAAATCTTGACGAGAAATAATCAATTTTTGGTGCAACAACTGCCGCTCCAAGTAGTTCATCATTATGAATGACTGGATGACTAATGGCTATAATAGGTTCACCACTATTAATACTGGGATAAATTTCGCTTATATAATAAGATTTTCCACTTGCTATAGCATCAATGTAACTAAAGTTATAACCACCCTTGCCTATGACATTTCCACCAGCTGAATCAATTATAAATTCTCCACCTTCTACGCTCACTTGTTCTTTTTGAGTTATCACAGTCAATGACTCCTCTGTAAAGAGTGCAATTGGCAATACTTCATAATAAGGGTATCTATTATTTATGCCTTCAAGTAGAAGTCTTGTTTCATAACGAATCACAGGATTAAGCGGATCGCGTAACAAATTGATAATGGTCGGATGTTCCGCTATTAAACTCGACATTCTAACTTGGTCTTCAAGCCACATTTCCATGCCATTTGCAGACTGTCCAGTCAACTTTGAGCCAATTTCAATAAAATCATGTTTTGCTGAGTCCGTTTCGTTGTTATATAAGACAAGCGTATAAATCAAAACAAGAATCACGAGAATCATGACCACGACAGGTACAGCTTGCATTAGATTTATATTCTTTTTACTGTCACTAATCATAATCCTCACCTCTTACTTTAATGTTTACTAAGTTCATACCCAAATCCGAAGGCAACCATAAAAAAAGTCCACCACTTGACGTCATGGTGGACGTGTATTTTTCTTTCTTAATTGTAGTATAATTTGCTATTTGTATTTATTATAATTTCATAACACTTTCAAGCTTCGAAAAAGGAATCTCAAAAGTCGGAATCCCAGATGCATATGGTGCAATTTCATACAAATCAAAGAAAATAACCAAGGAATCATTTGTTAAGTAGAAGTTTTGATTCTCAGCTATAGTCTCAAACCCCATGTAAGGTACCCAGTCGCCCTCTTGATTGTCTTGATCTTCTCTGTATTCCTCTTGAATCTTAGAAATCTGTTCATTGATTTGTCCATTGATTTGTTCAATATAATCTATATTTTCACGGAATAAATCTTTAAGTTCAACCATTTTTCCAGTTTCTGTATCAAATGTATAGACCACGTCATAGTGGTTCCCGTGGGCACCACCTGTGTAAGAGTAATACGTAATGTATGTGCTTAAGTAAGATGAATCATTTCTTTTTACGTCAAACTGAACATTATGAATTTCAGGCGGATAGGTAAACCCATCCTCCTTATTTGATTCAGCTACACTTTTCGCATCATCCTCGATTAGCTTCTGGTTCATGACAATTTGTGTTTCCATAAACTCCGATAATTCTATTGCCAATTTAGGGTCTGATTCACTGGTAAAGATCGGGACTTCTCCTGCAAATGTATAATAGGGTAATGATACTTTGTACTGTTTAGAACCCACATTCACAACCGTTTCATATTCAACAAGTAAATCGCCTCTTTGAATTTCCAAGACTTCAAGTGGAATTTCTAGTTTTCCGATCCCGCTTTCACCTCTATACCACTCAGGAATATCAAATACCAAATCTGACTCAGTCACATAAAACTGACCAAAGACCATAGGTCTTGATTCAATACTAATACTCTCCAGTCCTTTTTCTAGCGAAATTTTGTTCATTCTATTCCAGAACAACTCTGAATTAGGTAGATTTTTAAAGCCCAGCTCAGAACCAAATTTCTTTTGAAGTGTCACCGCTGTCATCCAGTTGTTCTCATTAATTTGGGGAAGAATTGAAACTATATCCTCGTCCTCATAAATGACTTCAAAACGACCCGTTAGCGTTCTAGGTTCGTATGCTTCTTCACGGGCAGACCAATAATCCGCATCTGTCATTGCTCGGTTAATTTCATCTTTGAATGGTTTTTGTAGAACTCTCGTTCCATCAAGATCGGTAGCGTTACCTATTTTCACCACTGGCAAATTCAAATCAATTGATATTTTTTCTGACTCAAACGTATAGGTTTCACTTTCAACAACAGCTTTCATGGACTCTGCAACCGCACTTTTTGACTGTGACTGATCCATCTCTTGTTGTACAGAACCCGTTTCTATATTTGTTTGGTTTGATTGATTCACTTCATTTGCATTAGAACATCCCGAAGCAAGCATCAAAGCTGCAAGGATAATTCCAACCTTTTTAATCTGATTTTTTCTCATAATGCCTCCTATTTCACTGTCGGAAACATCGTAACAAATCATGATTAGAAAGTCTTTTCAAATCGGTGACAATGGTTTTTTAGTGGTTTCTATAAAACAAGAAAATTTAATTCGATTACACCTCAATTGGTCCATTTGTTATGAAGGATGCCGCTTCGTAAGCAAAACTTTTTTCCTTTTCAATTACAGTACACACAAAGTACTTACCTTTTTCTTTCACTTTAGCAATTAATGTGTGTACAGCATCTTTCATATTCGCATTTTCTGTTAACTCAAAAGCATGCAACATATAATCTTCAGGATCCTCAGCAACCTGCAATAGAGCCGCTCCAATAACAGTGCCATTTAGCTCAATGAGCCAAGCTTCCATAGTCTCACTTGGACGGGTAACGCCACAAATCGGCTCAATCAAGTTTGACCAGTCATCAAAAACATCATCTTTTCCAAGAACTCTAACCGAATAGCTCTCGTCTACCTCTTCTTGTCTATGTAGTATAAAGTATTCAACTTCAAGCTCCTGTTCCTGTGTAAACCTAGGGTGTCCATAAGCCTCTTCAAATGATTTTAGAACTTCTTTACCACCCTCTGAAATCTCTTTAGGATGACCTGTTATAATGCCAAACCATTCACAGTCACCAAACTTTTCATAGCCACATTTCTTCGCTAAACCATGTGACTTGGTATTGCCATCCACAATTTGAAGGTAAGGTATTTGATCTATCTCAATCATTCGTCTTGTTAAGTCTCTTGAAACAACCTCTGCAAGCCCTTTTCGCCTGTGTTCTTCTTTTGTGTACATAATGCCCATGGAGTTGTCTTCATGAACAAGAACCCAACAAACTGGTTCATTGTTTACATATACAGCAGACGAAGGTCTAAACTTTATATCTCGTTCTATGTCATGAAGAGAGCCAGGATTGCTATATTCGTAGAACTCATTTACAATCTTAGCGTCGTTTAAGTCAATCGGTCTAAGGTCGTACTGCCCATCAACCAAACTGATCTGCTTTTCATTGTATGTGTAGATTGAGCAGCGGTTATTCCACTGAACAATATTTTTAGACTTTATTTTTTCAGCGATCTTAATGTCTAGACCCGAAAATCCGAAAAAGCCCTCTTTCATATGTTGATTCAGAACCGCATCTATAAAAGCATCTGACTCTGTATATAAATAATGCATGTATCCACTTATCACTAAGACGCCATTTGGCTTTTTGGGGTTATCTGTATAGATTGGAAGTTCACTGTTGTTTTCAATTTTCCCAATAATATTTAGGTTAATAATGTTATTTAGCTTTAGATACTCTAAAATTTCATCTGATTTTTGTACCTGAATGAGCTTCATTTTCCACACTCCCAACGTTCAATTAATTTTAATGTTAATTTTATTCTATCAAATTTCTCATATTTTGTCTAAAAACTCTTAAATTTTTTACGATTTTTTTCAGCGAAACGTTTCCTAATTTTCCTGAGGGGTATTTATTTCACTGAAACAGTGATATATTAACAGTGTAAAAGCTAATTGCGTTTTGATCTGCATATGTACGTGTTCCGCATAAGTCAGTGATTAAACAAATGGTTAACCATTGACTTATACGGAACAATGAAACATCAATTTGCAGATTCACAGTATTTGAAGGAGGTCTCATAATGAGAGCGGAATTTATTAAAATCGAAGATATTGAGAAGTTTGTAAACTTCGTAACAACACTAACTGGTCAGGTATTTCTAAAGTCTGGCGAAATTAAAGTTAATGCAAAGTCAATAATTGGTTCAATGTATATCGTTAAGGAACACCCAAACAACATTATTGTTGAAGTGGAAAATGCTGAAGAGGGCGAAAAAGTCCTTGAGTTCCTAATGCAAGGTTCATTCCTTAAGAAAGACTAATACCAGCCAAAAATCAAGACACAAGTAAAACCCGCCAGTACGGCGGGTTTTTTTGCATCTCAACTATAAACTAATGCATTAATTTCTTGAATTTACTAATCAACTGCTTCACTCTGTCAGACTGATCGTCTGTAAATACACGGTCAAGCTCATCTTTTTCATTCACTTCAACATGCATTTGTAGATATGACTCTACAGTATCAGTACTCAGTCTTGAAATATGATTGAGTGGAATAAAATCTTTTACAACACCATAGTTACTATGAACATTTTTGTATTGGTGGTTGTCCTCTTTGATCAGAATCAGTTCATTATCTGTTAAGACAACCGCATGAGTATGTTCTGGCATTGTTTCCATACTCCTACCGTGTTCGTCATGAGCCTTTGGCTGATATATAATGTTAATGATTTTTTCTCCTGGAAGAAGTGACTGTTTCGTATAATTAAGGAATTTTAAGTCTAGTTGCTTAAGATCTGATAATCGTTCACCATTGTGCCCCTCAAGCAAGGCCTCATCAGGAGAAATTTGTTCTCTAATCTTATCAATGATCGGATCAAACAAATCATCTCTAACGGTGTTATAACTAATAGTGGACTGTCGATATTGACCGTGAACCATACCATGAATTGTCATCCATGAGCTTAACAGCATGCGCCCAATTTCAACGTAGAGAATGTCCTTAAACGGATAAAATACTTGCTTCACCTCCGTTTTCATATCCTCAAAGTATATTATGCCATCCTCTACCATTGTAAATACCTTCGGTCGCTTGCCTGCTGCATCCCACTTTGTAGGTGGAATGAATACAGAATATGGCCAAGCTGCTCCAAACTCTGCATCAAGCGCTTCACAGAAACTGTCCGGAATCTGTTCTGGTCGCTTCACCATAATAGGCCATTGACTCATGGTATTTTGACTCTGAATTTCATAATGTTTCTTCATCGAGAGTCCTCCTTTCCATAAAGCCTAATGCTTTTCATGAAACAATCGCACTTCTACATCTACTATATACCCCAAATTTCGACTTTCTATAATTGTCTTGATTATGGGTACAATATGAATTTCTTAACCCCATAGACAATAAAAAACCTGTAGTGAAATGTCCTTCACTACAGGTGTGTCTGTTACATTTTAGTCTAATATTTCAATGTCATGAACAGCATGGAATCGCTCACCAGATTCAAGAACTATGATTCCTTTTTTGTTCTGAAGAGGCCCTTTGTCATTCAAGCTATCTGTTACTCCATACCAAGGCTCTATACATACAAAAGGCGCCTTTGGAGACCAAATCCCCATGTATGGAAATCCATCGTATGTAACCTTCAACTTGGTATCAGTTGCCGGATCAAGGACTTTTATCCACTTTGACTTAAGTCCTTTGAAAACCAAAGCATCTTTGTCAAAGGTTTCAGGTCTGATAGGTAGTGTTCTACCCTTCATTTCGTACATCTCAGATTGGCCATTTAATAGTCCTTTTTCCAAGTCTAAAAGAAGACATTTTAATGGTTCATTCTGTTCAAACTCTAGTTCAACCTTTCCGCCAGAAAGATCACAATTAAATGCTGGGTGGGCTCCTATTGAAAATGGCATTTCTAAAGTGCCTTCATTAATTACCTCGTAGCCAATATGTAAAATGGATTTTTCAAGAGAAAACTTAAGACGTAATATGAAATCATAGGCATATACTGCCTTTGAACTTTCGTTGGCTTTGAGTTCTAGTACCATACTTGTTTCACTCTTCTTTATACATTCAAACACCATGTCCCTAGCAAATCCATGGCGTCCCATACTCAAATTCCTCTTAGGGTTTAAAGTGCCAACAACAGGAAAAAGGGTTGGCGCGTGGCGTTTCCAAAAAGATGGGTCTGCCTGCCAAATGTATTCTTTTCCATCAGACTTTCTCACAAGTGAACAAAGCTCAGCACCAGACTTTTTTACACTTGCTTTGATAAACTCATTCTCAATACAAAACATTATTTTTCCTCCAGATAGGTGTTAACTTCTGCCTTTAAGTCTATTTCTGCTGTAACTTGAATACCATACATTCCTAGTCGTTTTGCTGCTTCAATATTTTCTTTCATGTCATCTAAAAACAAACAAGTTTCAGGCCTAAGATCGTACTTTGACATCAAACTTTCATATATATTGTCATCAGGTTTTAACTGATGTACATAAGCTGACACCACACCACCATCAAACTGTTTGAAAAAATCATGCCTGTCTCGCTGTTTCTCAAATGCATCTTTCGGGAAATTGGAAAGAATGTAACACTTTAAACCGCGTTTTTTCATATCCTCAACAATATCAATATGATCTTCTATCGGTGTTATTGCCTTTGTCCAGTTTTTCATAATCTCACGAATTTGACTTTCATAATCTTTATCATGTTTTACGAAAGCTTCTGTCGCTTCTGTTTCCGTCATGGTGCCATTGTCCATGAGTTTCCATTCAGGCGCTTTAAAGACCGCTTTCATAAGTGCCTTTTTTACAGTCTCATCGCCGTACATGTCCATTATTAGTTTGTCAGGTCTAAATCTAAGGAGAACATTGCCTAGGTCAAAAATTACATTCTGTATCATTGATCTTCTATCTTCCTTTCAAAGATTGTGAAAGACTGCTTTTTTAAAAAGTCGAATTTCTTTAATGGTTTGAACCCTGCAACATCAAGAGACTCAACAATATCATTTTCATCTGTATGATGTTTAAAAAGTGATATGAAGCTGAACCCGTTTGTTGGTTTATAGTCAAGTATTGCAATACGCCCTGAAGGCTTTAACTTACTTTTTAGTGCTAAAAAGAACATTGTCGGATTATCAAGATGATGAAACACATTTCGAGCAAATATCAAATCACAACTTTCATCCGGAACGTCTGGTACTCCGCCTTTTGTACGAACTGTCTCAACGTTTGATTTTTGAAGCAGGTCAATATAGTTGTCCATATAGTCAAGCATTTCACTGTTTGTGTCTACAGCAAACACCCTTCCACTTTCCCCAACTGCCTCACTTAATCTTATGGAATAGTAACCACCGCCAGCACCTAGGTCCATTATGGTCTCACCCTTTTCAATAGTTAGGGATGAAAGAACCTTTTCTGGTTGGCTATCAAAGTTTTGAGCTTTTCTATTCATCATTTCTGCTTTGGTGCTAAACATGGAACCACCTCAGTTTCAGATTAGTTTACCTACTATTCCTTCTTTTCTGTTTCCTTATCTTTCACAGTCTCATAAAACTTATGGGTTTGATCAGCCATAAGTTTAAGAGATTTTGCAGTTGTTTCAATATTTTCTGTGCCAATCACTTCTAGGAGTTTATCCAGAAGCTCACCTTTTTCCTCCGATAGGACTTTATGTAACTGCCGTCCCTCTACTGTAAGCTTGAGTATCTTTTGTTTACCCTGTTTTTCCTTGTATATTAATCCTCTTTTATCGAGTTCATTAACGTATTTCGTTGTATTCTTAAGATCTATATCATATATTCTTGAAATCTCAGAAACCGAGTATCCCTCGTACCTATAAATCTTGCCCAGTACACTTTGCAGGGAGTTTGGAAGCTGCCAGCCATCCTTCACATAGTTAGATATGTTGTTCAGGTCTTGAATTATGTTCCCCATTCGATCAAAAATATCATAAACAACAACATGTTCTTCTTTTACGATCAATGGTTCACCTCCTCATGTGTAATCAACACCTTTGATAAATCTCTATATAAATTTTACACTTTTTATAGGAAGTAATACAACAATTCATGACAGGTAGGTGTTAAATATGACTAATTGGTGGAAAAAAGCATGTGTTTATCAGATATATCCAGCAAGCTTTAATGATACAACAGGATCTGGCACTGGGGATATTCCAGGCATTATTGAAAAGCTTGATTACCTAGCGGACCTTGGTATTACTGTCATTTGGCTTAGCCCTGTCTACAAATCACCTATGGCTGACAACGGATACGACATTTCCGACTATTATGATATAAACCCCATGTTCGGTTCCATGGATGATATGGATAGACTTATAAAAGAAGCTGACAGTAGAAATATTAAAATTATAATGGATCTTGTGGTTAATCATACTTCTGATCAGCACGAGTGGTTTAGAAGCGCAGTTTCCGATGTGAACAGCCCTTACAGGGATTACTACATTTGGAGAGAAAACAAAGGCACACTGCCAAATGACTTAGACTCAATATTTGGCGGGCCTGCTTGGACGCTAGACGAAGACAGTGATGAGTACTATATGCATCTCTTTGCCAAAGAACAGCCCGACTTAAACTGGGAAAATGAGAATGTTAGAAAATCCGTCTATAAAATGATGAACTGGTGGCTGGACAAGGGTGTTGCAGGCTTTCGAATGGACGTTATTGACTTAGTTGGGAAGGTCCCCGATGAAAAGATAACGGACAATGGCCCGAATCTACATGAGTATTTAAGAGAAATGAACAAGGCGACATATAAAAACAAAGACGTTTTAACAGTTGGAGAGTGTTGGGGTGCAGATATTGACTCTGCAAAACTATTCTCAAATCCAGACGGTTCAGAGCTCTCAATGGTCTTTCAATTCCACCACATTATGTTAAGGTGGAAAGACGGAAACAAGTGGAACACAGTGCCTTTGGATTTACACGCCTTTAAACAAGTCGTTAAAGATTGGCAAACAGGCCTGCATGGTCAAGGTTGGAACTCATTATTTCTTGGAAACCATGACTTGCCGCGTTCTGTGTCTTATTGGGGTAATGATCAGGTCTACCGAGTACAGTCTGCAAAAATGTTAGCTACACTTCTTCATGGACTCCAAGGCACACCATATATATATCAAGGTGAAGAGCTTGGTATGACAAACGTAGGGTTCGAAAAACTCGAAGACTATAGGGACATCGAGTCTCTGAACTTCTATACACTTGGCAGAGAAAAAGGTCTTTCTCATGACTCCGCTCTAGAAAGTATGAAACAAATTGGTAGGGACAATGCACGAACGCCAATGCAGTGGAACTCTGGTGACAATGCAGGATTTACGAATGGCAAACCATGGATTAACCTTAATCCAAACTATGTTGATATTAATGCTGAAAAGGCAGTAGGTGACCTGGACTCTATTTTCCATCACTATAAAAAGCTCATTAATATGAGAAAAACTTATGACGTACTCACCAACGGACAGTTTGAGTTAATTTATGAAGATATTAAAGACCTTTTTGCTTACAAACGCTTCACAGATTCTGAGACCCTATACTGCTTTAATAATTTTGGTACCTCTGAGCTTCACGTAACCCTTGAAAATAGCATAAAAAACAATAAAACACTTATTCATAACTATAAAAAACTTACTCTTAAAGGGACTTTATTAACTTTAAAACCGTATGAATCTATTATGTTTCTATCATAATCTAGATCTTTAGTTAAATCATAAGCTTTATCTTAGTTTTTAGCTTAATTCCTTTATGTAAATCATTAACCAAATATAAAACATAACCATTATCTCATTGACATAAATTTTTCACTCATGATATGATGACCGCAACAGACCAATTGCGGAGGATTCCATGGAAACGATTTGGATTGGAATTGCAACCATTATGAATGCCTGTTCGGCATCATATCTGTATATTCTTCTAGATGATAGAAACACAGAGCGTACTGATACATCCACAAGGCTGAAGATCGCTTCACTTGCTTGGTATAGTGTTAGTGCGCTATTTTTGCTGCCTTACTTAAAACAGTTTTTTATGCAATCGTCATTTCTTACTATGAGTTTCACAGCCCTAATATTCTTGATTTTGACCACCGCCTTTCATAATCTTAGAAAAATAATAAGTAGGTGCCCAAACTCAAAAAAAACAGCATTTTCTTTTTTGACTGTATTTACGCTCATAAGTCTCTTTCACAATTATGTATACTCTCCAGAGTTAAGCCGATTATTCTTATGGATTTCATCCGGTCTACTCATTTTTTTAAGTGTTAGACTCATATTGTTCCACAAATTCATACAGTTTAATCCAGATAATTATATTGGTACCAGCTATGTTTTTGGTGGCATTATACTCCAGGTTATTGGCTTAGTTTTTTCAGACTTGCACCCTTCAGAATTGGTACAAGTTTTTCTACTAGCCAGCGTTCCGCTCATACTATATGGTTTTGGGTTTATTGCTCTAGACAACTACGGTCGTATTGTTGAAGAACATATGAATCATATTGAGACCAAAACATTCGAACTTAACAAAGCATATGATGCACTCTATCAGTCAAGTCATTATGATGAACATACAGGACTTCGTAATCGAAGACACTTTGAAATGGACCTTGAAAGAACCCTCATGTCATCAGGGGAATCTTGGGCAGGGCTTATTAACTTGAATAATTTTAGGCGCATAAATGAACTAATGGGATACCACTCAGGTGATGAAGTCATTAAGTCACTCAGTGAACAGATTCATGCGTTTCTTCCTATAGACAGCACCCTTTATAGAATGACAGGAGATCGGTTTGCCTTTATCTATAACGGCTCAAGTCGGGCATCCGCCCTTGACCTGTGCAGTAAAATTCAACATTTACTCCAAATCTATTCCACTACAAATGAGCTACCATTTACACTGACTGCTGGCATTGGGGTCACATCCATTTCTAATGGAAAACACGTGGACGGCATTACGCGTGAACTTGAATTGTCTATGTCTACTGCCAGTCACTCTGTTGATGACCGCCATGCAGTCTACAGTGAAACTCTTCTTAATGATTTTATAAAAGAAACTCAATTTCGTGAAAATTTAAAATCTGCAACCAAAAATGAGGATTGGAGTTTATATTTCCAGCCTCAAATCGATATAGAAAATGGACAAATGAGCGGTTCTGAAATCCTTATTCGGTGGGAAACCAAAGATGGGAAACTTCTTAGTCCTGGCGATTTTATTCCACTTGCAGAAAGTATTGGACTCATGCAAAACATAGGTGTTACAGTCATAGATAAAAGCTTCCAAATCATACAGCACCTCAACCAATCTGGATATGACTATATGAGATACGCCATTAATTTATCTGAAGACCAATTTCAAAGTCCTGAAATTATCAGAGCTTTAAAACAGCTAAAGAAGGTCTATAACATACCCGATGGCCAGATTGTGCTCGAAATTTGCGAAACGGTGTTCATTAATGACTTTGAGTCTGCTAATGCAAATATCTCCAAATTTAAATCATTGGGCTTTGAAATCGCGCTTGATGATTTTGGCACAGGATATTCCTCTTTGCAGTATCTTGCGAACTTAGATATTGATGAAGTCAAATTTGATAAACAGTTTGTTAAAAACATAAACTCTGACTTAAAATCTAAAAAAATTCTTGGAACAATGATTAACCTTGCCAAACAGCTGGAAATCCGTCATGTTATTGAAGGTATTGAGTCAACCTCACAACTTAGAGTTGTTGAGACACTTGGCGGTGAGATTTATCAGGGTTATTATTTTTCAAAGCCAATGGACTGTACATCACTCGAAAGAGTACTTGAGCTCTTCAATAATGATGAGTTCATAGCATAATTTTATATATAAAAAGCAGATCTGAAATTTCAGATCTGCTATTTTTATCCCATGTTTTATGAAGTACTTTTTTACAGTCTAGCGCTTACTTCCAGCGCTTCAAAGTAGGCAAGAAGTTATTCATCATTTCTGTAGCTTTTTCTTCTGTAAAACCTTGTGCTTTCATATGTGGCACACAAATTGCCACCATTTCATGCACTGAAAGATTCTCTGTCACGAATTTGCCCTCTGCATAACAGTATTTACAGTAATCACTACTTTTTTCACCATTTGCCTCAAGACCGTATAGTCCCTCTTCTGTCATTGGCATACCACAACTTTGGCAAAACTTTTCATTCATTTGAGTCATTTTCATTTCCTCCCTGTACCGCTTCAGTGTATTCCATAAGTATTCTTGAATGTTATCAGTAGAGGCGCCTCTCTATATTTATAGTATAAGACAGTAAATGCGACATCTGTATGTCGTATTTAAAACGAAAATTTTCTTTCTACCCTAATCCTTATAGTGACATAAGATTGCTTGAACCTTATTTTCTACAAGTTTTCTTATATGGTCTGGTTCAATAACTTCTACATGTTCTCCAAAACCAAGTATCATACTATACACCCACTCGTCTTCTGGAAAAGTCACCTCAATAATATAGTACCCCTCTTGGTCTTTTCTTATAAGCTCCAGTCCGAAAAAGTCACTTATTCTTCCAAGAACACTTGGATGAAACCGTAAAACAAGCCTTACTAACGGTCGTGTGTCATCCTCATATGTGTCGTTCAGTTGAGGTGGTATTTTATCATGCTGTCGAGTAAATCTTGTATTCAAGATCTTTAAATCCGCGATACGTCCAATTTTAAATACACGATAGTCTTCTCTCGACAAACAATAACCAAATAAATACCAATTGTTCGACTTTAGAATCAATTTGGCAGGCTCAATGCTCCTACGACTAAGCTCACCACGCATATTCGCATAAGAGAATGTTACGACTTGCCTATTCTCAATTGAACTTCGCATGTCTTCTAGCTTTTCACTTAAACTTTCTTGACCACCCCATCCGCTTAAATCAATTTGAATAATTCCGCTCTGAATGTTGTTCCATGATTCAGGTTTTATATGGTCCATATACTCAAATTTTGAAATGAGTCGCTTTATACGGTCGTCAGTATATGTAGATTCAATGCCTGAAAGTACTGTTCTAAGTGTCTCAAGCTCTTGCCCTGTTAAAAAGTTCCGATCCATTTTGAAGGTATCAAGCAGTTCGTAACCGCCTTCACGCCCTTGCCACGCATAAACAGGGAATCCTGCCATACTCAGAGCATCAATATCTCTTTGTATCGTTCTTACTGACACTTCAAAGTGTTCAGCCATTTCCTTTGCAGTCGCTCTTTTTCTATTCAGTAAATACATGACTATGGACAAGAGTCTTTCGAGTCTCACACTTTCACCTTCTTACTCATAAAACACACTTTATGTGGTAGTTTCTTAAAAGATTTTACTGCTGTTATTGTGAATCCATTTTTTTCGTAAAATCCTATTAAACCTTGGTCATCAGCTATACAGCCCAAAGTAATATTTTCTTCATTACTGTTTTTTGTCCGACTCTGACTAGGATTTTCAGTCACTGTCTTGCATATATGATTCTCTAAATATAACAGAAGTCCTGCACCTATCCCCTTTCCCTGAAAAGATGGTTCTACCGAAAGTCTTGAAGCTTCCCATTTCTGTTCAGAAATTTTCTTCACTCCAAGGGTACCAAGCACACGTCCAGAAGAATTATCTACATACATGAACAGTTCTAGACCTTTATACATTTCTGATTTTAATTTACCAAATCCAAGAAACGCCCCATTATTTGGGGCGTTCTCCATAGTCAAACTATACTGCAATGCAACATTTGCAAATGCATTATTTATACATGTTACACACGCTTTTATTTCATCATCTGTTTTAACATTAGATATTCCTAGCAATAAAATCACCTGTATTCAAAATGAATTACTTTTGTTCTGCTAATGTTTTGAGAGGGTCAAATTTTCCTGGCCCATAGCTGTCATCTAAGTAGAGAAACTTAATTGTACCTTCAGAATCATAAACAACATTTACATCTGTGCTTGCTGTATAGCCAACTTCGCTAACAATAGTATAAGTGTTCAGTTTTAGATCCGAGTTTGCCTTTTCGTATTTATACACTGGTACGTAAATACCTAATTTTTCATGAAGCGTATACAAAGGCTGACCTTCATAGTCTTTTTTTAACTCCGACTCAAACGCGTCTCTTGAATCATTTGTGTATTCAAGACTCTCCTCTGTTGGTTGTTTCTCTCGCATATTGCTAAAGCTGTAAAACATATAGTCAAAATCGAATCCTTCTGTGCTAATAGACCCATTAAACTCATCAAGCTTGGCATTTTTAATTGATCCATTTTCCTCAATTATATACAGGGCTGTTGAATCTTCGCTGTTACCAGAGTGACTAAAAACTGATACTGTTGATGTTGCCTGCATTTCGCCTTCAATCTCTTTTAAGAAAGTGATCTGTGAAGGCTCATCGCTTAAATATGATGCAAAGTCTACTTCAAAGCCTGTCATTTCTGTCAATTGATCATTTGTTATGTTTTCTATTGTTATTTCAGAGGGTGTACTCTCAGATGTTGTTGACTCTTCTGATATAGATTTATTCTCATCAGAATCAGCTTGTTGGTTAGTTCCTGATTGCCCGGTACATCCTGCTAAAGCAAGAACAGATACTGAAACAGCCGTTATAATAAATACTTTTAGTAGTTTATTCATATTCATTCTCCTATTTACCATGAATCCGTTATTGTATTCGTACAATATGAGTCTAGCATATGTATGTTACAGCTTCCTCTCAAAACGGTAATAAATTGATTTCAAATAGGTGACATTTCTACTATATTCGAAATTCTTTGAAGATTTCACAGCATTCTCTATACCAATCGGTATTCATAAAACGTTTATTTTCATCAAAAATATAGTCGACAAATGCCTCTGCAAGAAGTTCCTCTGGATGATGAGCCATGAATCCAAACATCCCAAACCTATTGTTAAAGAGTTCTGAATCAGAAACCTTAATAAGTCTCCCGTTTTTTAAGTTTGCATCCACCTCATACAGCTCAAAGGCTATTCGGTCAAAAATATCCCCAGCATCAAACTCAAGGCGACCATCTTTTAGAAAAATAATCGGCATAAGCCACTTTTCTAAATTATTTAATACAACTGGAAACACCCAATTAGAATCTAGTGCATCAGGATTAACAAGACGAAGCTTACATACAGAATGGTCACTTTCATTTACCTGTCTATTCACAAACCCCAATACTCCATACAACTTTGCACGTACCTCGGTATTATATCTGCTTAGAATATGAAATATTTCATGAGCCAATAATTTTTCTAAAGACTCAGGATTATACGCCTCAATCTTATTTACAGGGAGAATTATTGACCGTTCTCTTGTATATGCACTCTTCCATTCATCGAGTCCAGTGGTTTTAATGACTTGAACTGTGTCATGTTCTAAGTCCTTATGTATTTTTGAATTCAGCTTTTTCGACAAGGCACCAATAGCCAGATTGAGTTTTTTAGAGTCACTATCCTCCCAACTCAATACCTGTTTGGAAAGAAATGTTCTAAAGCACTCAAGTGTCTTGATCTTGCCATCAGTCTTGGCTGCAAACTCCCAGTTTTTCATAGTTCTTAGGTAACCATCTTCTGTAGCCAGAGTCAATATGCCTTGCCTTTTAGAGCATAGTTTTATGTTCATTTTAAGACCACCTTTAAAATATGATTAGAATCGATTTAGAGAGGGTAAAAATTATGCTTGTTTTCCTATTTGTCGGGTAGAAATTATATATAAGAGGAGGTGAGTTTATGAATAAAAAAGCACTTCTCGATGAAATAATTAACTTAAAAGAACGACGTGCTGTCCTAGAAGCGGAATGCGGTACTACCGATCACAACATTAACACTTTTTCTAGAAGAGAAATCAATCAAATGGAAGTTGACACACAAAAATGAATGCCTGCATCGCACTCGACATTGTCAACTCAATGATTGATAAAGACGAAACGCTCTTCAGGCAAGAATAGTTATTACTTATAGTTTGATGAGCCTACCCTATCAAAGGGGGCTTTTTTTTTACTCTTCTTCTGGTAATTCGAAATTTTTAGGGAGTTCGGCAACGTATTGTCTATTGCCAGCCTTCATAGTTTCCCAGTCCTGTTCTACATTCTTTCTCATTTTTGCAAGAAGCGTCAAAACCATCATTTTTTCATCATCTGAGAAATTACTAAGCGCACTTTCAGCAGCTTTATCCTCAACATTTCTAAGGACATCATATGCTTGCCTCGCTCTTGGTGTTGGAAACAGTTTGTAAGATCTTTTATCTTTTTCTGATCTTTCTTTTCTCATATATCCTTGCTTTATAAGCTTGCCTACAGCTTTGGCAGTTGTGCTTCTATCTACTTTAAGCATATTTGATAATGTCTCTTGATTGATCCCAGGATATTCACACACGCGAACAACATAGAGAAATTGACCTTTTTCAAGGCTGAACCGTCTGTATTCTGCATCTGCTATTGTGTTTACACAACGTGCGATCATTCCTATTTCTCTTAAAACTCTAAAATCCATTTGCCCTCCCGATATCCTACCCTTGAACTTTCAAGTTTATTTTATCAGTTTAGGTCTCAATTTGAAATACAATTTTATAAATTACTTGGTTTGGCCTTTGCGCCATCTGCAATGCCTTCAGTATCGTAGTTTTTGAGAACATGATCCCCCTCCCCGAGGCCAGAAAGAACTTCAATATATCTTGTAGCTTCATAACCCGTTTCAATATGATTCAGGCTAATGACGCCGTCTTTTACCAACCAAACAGCATCACCCGACTCTGTTGGAAAGACCGATGACTTTGGAACCACCAAAGCGTGTTCCGACTTATAGGCTATAAACTCAACATCTACATCGGAGCCGTGAATTAGATTTAAAGTATAATCAGTATCTGTATTTGGAACCACTGTAATTAGAACACGTCGTTCCTTAAGCCCTAGAGCAGAAACCGTTTCTGAGGCAACAGGATCGATTTTAACTATTTTCCCTTCAATTTCCTCTTCAATACCTTTTCTAGTGCGTACAATTTGGACACTTTGTGACAACTCAAGTCCAGGTGTATCCTCAGCAAGAACAAGGGACTCTATTTTGATCTGATTGTCGTCAATAATGTTTGCAACAGCAGTCATTTGCTGTACAGCTTCCCCTTCTTTAATTGTTAGGGCTGAAACTGTCCCCTTCATTTTCGCACGTACAACGCTCTTATCAATTTGATCTTCAATAATTTCTAATTCTGCTTGAAGCTGCATTAACTGCCCACTATAAAACGTTGATGTGCCTTCACCAACTGTATTCTGAGCTGTTAGTCCACTTAATCTGGAAGCTTCCATGTTATATGTTTCCACAGAGCTGTCAAATATCTTCTCAGCCTCTTCATAAGCGCTCACACTAATTGCTCCAGAATCTAGTAGTGTCTTTGATCTTTCTAAGTCAATCTGACTCTGCTCCATGTTAGCTTTTGCAATGTTAACCATGTTTTTCTGGGCTGACAAGTCAGGCGATTTCACTTTTTCACCTTCAGCTGCCAGTTGACCTTCAATACTCATTATTTGACCTTGTACTGCCTTTTTTCTAAGCTCTAGCTGTTTTGTGTCCAGGGCTAAAATAATGTCACCCACCAGAACCTCATCACCATTTTCAAGATGAATGTCCTCCACAATTCCACTAGTTTCTGAATAAACTGGACGCTCAGCTTTGGCATATACAATACCGTCTTCACGAAAAGAATCTGTAAACACTGTTCCCTTTATCTCTACTGTTTCAACCGCAACTGCCTGCTGTGATCCAAATCCAAATAGAGCTACACCAATTAAAATAACAATTACAATTCCTACTATCCATTTTTTATTCATAATAATCGCCTCACTATTCCCTAATACTCAATGCTTCTACAAGCTTGATCTGTTCCACTTTTTTCCCAAGACTCCACTGCGCTAGAACAATTGAAACAACTGTTAGAAGTGCCGCAGACACAAATGAAAATCCTGACACTTCTGTTGGCATTTTATAAACGTCATTTGCCATCATGGCAGACATACTTGTAACCATCATTTTTAAAACGGGTATGCCAAGTATAAAACCGACAAAGGCGGTGTACCACTGCTCAAGATAAAGAACACGCTTCACTTCTGAATAGTTCAGTCCAATAACAAGCATGGACGCCAACTCTCTTTTTCTCTCAGATACCGTGATCATTGATGATGCATACACAATTGAAAAACCACATAGTATTCCAATTGTTATAAAAATGCCGAGCATGGCAATCATCATGTTCATCATTTCAGCATACTTTTCCATTAGTTCTTCAGACGAGTTTACTCCAAAAACTATGCTAGATTCATTGAACTTTTCACGAATTTTATCTACACCCACACTGTCAGTTCTTGCAATCACTGATGTACTAAACCTTGGTTGGTTTAATAATTCACTTAGTTTTGTTTCATCCATATATGCATTTAGGCCTAAGTATTGAGGAATAATTTGATCCACTACCACTTCTACGGTTTCTTTAGGATCTTTAGCATACGGACTTTTCATAAGTAGTACATCGTCTATATCCGCACCGAGTTTACCTGCAAGCTGTTCCGATAGAATAATACCGTTTTCAGGTAACGCATAGCTCTGACCATTCTTGTCATACAGATGATACAAGTTGCTTTCCTCCTGAATTCCAAGTACTATAACTTCCTTCTTTTGACCTTGATTATAAAAAACTGCTGGTACTTCCATAAGGGGTTCTGCATACTCAACACTTGCGGTTTGCATAACCTCTGAAACTGCATGTTTCTGTAGAACAGGACTGGACAAATCAACCTTCATGTCATAGACCATAACATTATCGAACTGGCTATAAATCATAATGTCCATGTTTTCCTTCATAGCCCACGGCATGCCTAAAATTGCGTATGTCACCACAACACCAATAAGAACAAATGCAGTACGGCCTTTATTCCTAAACATATTGCGAATGGCTATTCGACTGATCATTGTCAATCTCGACCATAAAAATTTCATTCTTTCAATCGCCGTGCCACTAGAAGCTGCTGGTGCTGGAGGTCTCATTGCCTCAGCAGGTTCAATCTTCAAGGTTGATTTAACACCTTGATAGCCTGCAAGTATAGAAAATGAAAGTGATATACCAAGGCTTATAAGTGCATACTTTATGGAAAAGTCAGGTGTGGCTAAGGGCATATTAAACATGGCCCTATACATCTCTGTAAACGGTCTTACAAGAATGTTTCCAATTCCCGCACCTATTATTCCAGCTGTAGACCCAATAAGAAGCGCATATCCTAAATAATGTACCAAGATTTGAGCGTCGGTTAGACCAAACGCCTTAAATACACCAATCTGTCCACGTTGTTTTTCAACAAGTCGCTTTAGCATAATTATCATGATCATTGCTGCAACACCTAAAAACACAATTGGCATTGCCATTGCCATACCTTTCATGCCATCAATCTCTGACTTTAGGAGCAGGTGACTTTTCTGATCTTTTCGAGCACGTATGTCCATTAGGCCAAATGATTCTAGTCTGTCTCTTAGAGCGTGTTCAGCATCTTTATATGAAAAGTCTGGTTCAAGAACAAAGCTAACATCATTTACTGATTGTCCTGATTGAAGTATGGATTTCATTGCGTCATATGATATAAAGGCAATTCCAAATCGCTCAGGGTCTGGGTATAAATCTTGATCTGTTCTTAATGCGTAAATATACTCTGGCGAGCGACCGCTACCAGTCACCGTTAAGTCAACAACCCGCCCCGCTGCTGCAACTGAGACTTTGTCACCTATACCTCTATTTGTTGCGTCATAGTATTTACTATCTAGAACTATCTCATTTTTACCGTTCTTTGGTATTCCACCAGACTGTAACTCAAATTGATTGAGACTCTCCTTCGCTTCTGGCACAAAACTTATGAGTCTCAAATATGCATTGCCTTCCTGATCATCTTGAATGATTCGAACATCTTTGATGAGTCGTCCTTCAATGACTTTGATTTCTTTCAGCGCTTCAAGTTTTCTTAGTTCAGATGTTGGCATACCTTTTACACTTGCAAATCCGTCTGCAAAGTTCATTTCTTTATAGTAAACGTCTCTTGAGTAGCTGAAATTGTCATATCCTATTGAAAAGAGATTGAATGTCATAAGGCCAATAACCATGATCATGACACATGCAATATAAGTGCCTTTTTGACTCCAAACATCCCTCATCATTTTTTTCAAAAGCATTTCTTCACCCACTCTCAAGACTTCTTTTCTATATGTGTTAATCTTCCATCGTTAATGTGAAATACCCTATCAGCAAGCTGTGCAATGTCGTCGTCGTGAGTGATGACAATAATTGTTTTATTATACGCTTTGTTGATCTCCTTAAGCAGCTTCATGACTGAATCACTCGATTCTGAATCAAGCGCACCAGTAGGTTCGTCACATAAAAGAATATCTGGATTTTTTGCAATCGCCCTTGCCATTGCAACACGCTGCTGTTGTCCGCCAGAAAGCTGTGACGGGAAGTGATCCATTCTATCTGACAGGCCTACCTTGTCAAGTGTCTGAGCCACATCTAGACCACGCTTTGATATTTGAGCTGCCAATGCCACATTCTCAAAAGCATTTAAGCTCGGAATCAGGTTATAAAACTGAAAAACAAATCCAATTGTGTCCCTTCTATACAAGGAAAGACCGTGTTTATCCAGTGTATGAACAGGCTTGTTTTTGAATATTAACGTTCCACTATCTATACTGTCCATTCCACCTATCATATTTAACAGGGTACTTTTTCCAGAGCCGCTCGGACCTAAAATGACTATGAATTCTCCTTCGAGTATTTCAAAGTCAACACCATCTAAGGCTTTTACGGTGACCTCTCCCATTTTAAAGTGCTTTACCAAACCCTTAGCACTTAAGAGTACTGATTGTTCCATGTTGCCCTCCCATCCACAAACCTACCGTCGGTATGTAAGTCTCCTAAAAAAGACCGACCGTCGGTATGCTCTCTTTCAAAATTCAGAGCGCTTAGCGCCCTGATGTTTTAACGATTCACTATGCCTTAACTTGATTCCAAAAGGTTTCAAACATGTCATGTCCTAAGCTGGTAATTTCAAATCCCTCGGTTAGTCCTCCAAGTAATGTTGCCCCTTCAAATGAGGTGATCATTAAAAGTGCAATTTTTCTTGGATCCAAATCCTTTCGAATTTCACCACTTTCCTGGGCTTTAATGAAAATGGTTTCAACCATATCAATGCTTTCAAGATATATTTTACCAAATAGCTTTCGAATTTCATCTGACTTTCTAACAGCTGTCAGCATAAGGTACATAAACTGTAACATGTTTTCTGTTGCTGCTTCACCAATAAATACCTCTGCATAAGAGCCCATCATTTTTTCAAAATCAAACCATGAACGGATAACGTCTTCTGCGCTCATCTCCATTTCTAGCATGCTGTCCATCTGAGACATAATCGAAGCAAAAGAGAACTTAAGCCCCTCTTGAAGAAGATGATCCTTACTTTCGTAGTAATGATATATGCCACCTTTAGTGACGCCTGCGGCTTCAGCAATGGCCTTTAGGGTAACCTTGTTGTATTCCATCGTAAAGAACATTTCCATTGCAGCTGCAAGTATTCGTTCCTTAGTATCCATAGCTTTCATTTTTTCTTTAAACACTTATTCACCACCTACCTACCGTCGGTATGTTTGCTTTTATACTACGCCTGATCTTATAATCTGTCAAGTTTAGACCTTAAATTTTCCACTCAAAACTAAAAAAGGGATTGAAGCATATCGCCTCAATCCCTTTGAGTATCTTACTTCTGTTCTGCTAAAATTTCTTCCATTGCTTCTATGAATCGAAGAGTCTGTTCTCTAGTACCAGTGCTAATTCGGTTCCAGTTTTCTAGTCCCCACAGGAAGCCAGGACGAATAATCACGCCTCTTTTTAAAAGTTCTTCATTTACAACACGTGATGAAATCTCCGTTTTCATAAAAATGAAGTTTGCATTTGATGGAATAAAGTCTAGGCCATTTCTTTCGAAACACTGAATCATTAGGTTTAGGGATTCATAATTCAGTTCAACTGTGTCTTCAATATGCTTTGTGTCTTGAAGTGCTGCAAGACCAGCCACCTGTGCCAATCTGCTTGAGTTAAACACGCCTTTTACCTTTGACATTTCACCAATGATTTTTTCATTTGAAATAGCATAGCCAATACGAACACCAGCAATACCAGCAACCTTTGAGAAAGTTCTTAGAATAACTGTATTTGGTCTGTCTTCAAGAATTCTAATTCCATCAGGGTATGCAGGGTTTTTAATTGCGTAGTCATAATATGCTTCATCAAGGATTACAACAATATGAGCTGGTACCCTTTGAATAAACTTATGTACCTTTTCAGCTGTCATTATATTCCCTGTCGGATTATTAGGGTTACAGATATAAACCAGCTTTGTTTTCTCATTGATTGCATCTAGCATTGCATCAAAGTCATGGTCGAATCGGTCTGTTAATGGAATTTCAACAGGAATGCCACCCATGTGTGACACAGAAATGTTGTAAAGACCAAATGATGGTATACCCATTACTGCTTCGTCACCTTCATTGATAAATGTTTGTGCGATGAACTTCAGAATTTCCTCGCCACCATTCCCCATCATAATTTGCTCAGATGAGATGTTAAACTTGTTGGCAATTGCCTCTCGTAGGGCTGGAGACGTTGACTCAGGATAAAGAAACACGTTTTCAGCCTCATCCTTGATCGCTTGAATCGCTTTTGGCGAAGGACCAAGTGGGTTTTCATTAGATGCCAGTTTTACTATGTCAGTTAAACCATACTCTCTTTTTACTTCTTCAATAGGCTTACCTGGTACATATTTTTTTAAAGTTGCAAGCTCTTTGCGGAATAGACTGCTCATTTGAAGCCCTCCTATATTCTATACTCTTCACATCATAATGAATCTCGCGTAGTCATACGCGAGATTCAAAAATAGTTTCTCACTAGATTGTATTAATCATTAAACACTGACACCTTAAAATCCTTCTTTATTATACACTTTCTTCAGAAATTTCATTTGCGCCTTCTTCATCTGCAGATTTCGCAGGCGGATTTAGGAAGTACATTTGGAAGATACCTTTCCCTTTTACTTCAACAGGTTCACGCTCTTCAAAGTCAAATTTTCCTTTTAGTATTTCATAGGTTTTATCTGACACGTTAATTCTCATAGGTTCCGAGTTCGACTCCATTCTTGAGGCTGTGTTCACAGTATCTCCAAAGACATCATAGATATACTTCTTAATCCCTACAACACCACCTGTAACTTTGCCTGTGTGAATACCGACACGAATACGCCATACTTGCTCTGAGGTCTGATTTCTTTTATCAAGAGCTTCAACTATGTCAAGCGCTGCACGTGCAATATTCTCCGCATGATTCTCATTAGGTGCAGGAAGACCACATACACCCATGTAGGCGTCACCAATGGTCTTAATCCGTTCACAGTTGTGGCTTTCCATAATGTTGTCAAAAGTCGTAAAAATATCATTGAGTTCTTCTATTAAGAATTTCGGATCTAAACTATTTGACGCTTTCGTAAAGCTTACGATATCGGAAAAATACATGGTAACTTCGGGAAAACTCTCAGGTTCTGTTTTACCATACTTTTTAAGGGTGTCTGCAACCTTTTTCGGAAGAATATTAAGCAGAAGTTTCTCTGACTTTTGACGCTCTTGGAATATTTTTATGGATAAAACAACAACAACAAGTAAAAAGGCAACTATAATACCAATAATTATTGTCATTAATTGAATCCTTAAGGATTGCAAAGTCAGTTCTTGTTTTTGTTCTTCTATACGGGCATCCTTTTTCTCTGTTTCATAAATGGTTTGGGCATCAGCAAAACGTTTAGCAACTTCTTCATTTCGAAGAATTTCCCTAAGTTCGGTATATAAAGAGAGGTAACGATTTGCTTCTTCATAATTGCCCAGTGCTTGATAGTCTTGACTCAGATTTCTCAGTGCAGACTGGAGACCTTCCCTATACGAAATGTCTCTCGACATATTTAGGGCATTTGTATGTTCTCTTAAGGCTGACTCATAGTCGCCCATTTGGGAGAATAATGTCCCAACGTTATTAAAAACAGAAATTATCCCCTCTTGGTCACCGATACTGTCATAGTTTTGGAATGCCAAGCCGTAGTTTTCAAATGCCTCTTGGAAATTACCCTGTTTTTCATTAACACTTGCCATATTAAACATTGCAGTTGCACTTAGTTGAGAATCGCCACCTTCTTGAGCAAGTTCATAGGTTCTATTAAACATGGCCATTGATTCATCATTGTAATCAAGGCTTGCATAAAGTGTCCCTATATTATTAAGAGAGTAGGCCATTGCAACCTTTCGTCCTTCTGCTTCGTTAATGTCAAAAGAAAGGCTGTAATATTCAAGAGCACTCTCCACATTACCCATTTGAGCGTTAGCAGACCCTATATTATTATATGTGACTGCTATTTCTTCTTGTTTGTCTTGATCTTCATAAATTTTTAGCGCTTCAATATACTGCTCTAAAGCCAACTTGTAGTTTCCTAGGGCTTCATACACAGTGCCTCGATTATTCATAGTGAAGGCATTCCCAAGCGAATAGCCAGACAAACTAAATAAATTGTCGGCCTTATCAAAGTTTTCAAGAGCTTTGGTGTAATCCGCCACACTTGCCCAGAGAAGACCATACCCATTTTGACTAAATGCCGCACCTTTGTTATACCCTAGCGGAACTGCTTCGGCATAAGACTTTTGAAAAGCATCTGAAGCCGCCTGAGAGTCCTCTAAAACAATATGTACATACCCCAGCTGATTTCTAGCATCAATAATAGAATATGCGTCATCGAGGGTCTGAGCTTCCGACAAGGCCTGATTTGCTAACTCAAGTGACTTTTGTGGATTAAAGTCAGTCTCCATTTCAGACATCTTAATTAAAATATCAATCCGATCTGTCCCAACCGTATCTTCCAACTGGCTCTCAAGTTCTTGAATCGTGTCTGCATAAACAGACATTGATAGCAGTATGAGTAAAATGCCAAGTACAAATACCGTTTTGAACTGGCTCTTTCGATGTTCAATTATTTTCATGGTCAGCCTCACAGACGAAGCGTCATACCCTCACGGGCAACGCTAACATGAATAGTTTCCTGATAAAGCACTGTCTCTAGCTCTCGCATTTCTTCTTTTTGCCTATGAACACCATGGTGGAAAATCACGAGATGTTTCACATACGCTTCTTTCGCTAGTTCAAGCCCATATTCCCACGTTGAATGCCCCCAACCTGAATACTGGTCTAACTCATATTCCTTCTGATTGAAGTTTGAATCATATATTAACAGATCAGCATATTTCACAAAATCAATAAGTTCCCTAGGGTCCATTGCTCCATGGTCTAAGTCAGTTAAATAAACTACTTTTTTGCCATTACCATGAATTGCATATGCTAAGTTCCCACCAGGATGCACCGTTGGGAATGAAACCACCTTGCAGTTTTTAGAGAGTTCAACAATTTCGTGCGCAATAAGCTCTCTAAAAGTAATATCTGCCTTCATAGTATCCCAAGTTACAGGAAAATAAGGATAAGCCATTAGACCTCGAAATACGTTTTCTAACGTAATATCATCACGTTTAAGTCCATAAATATTCAGCTTATTCTCAGGAATATATGCCTGTGAGAAAAATGGCATACCCAGAACATGATCCCAGTGAGTATGAGAAATAAACAAATGCATATTCAGGGGTCTTTCAGCATTCAACTTTCGACCAAGCGGAACTATTCCTGTCCCACTATCTAAAATTATCAAATGATCATCGACTCTAACTTCTATACAAGGAGTCGCTATACCATACTCAGAGATACTGCGGTTTGCACCAGGGCATGAACCGACAACGCCCCAGAAAGTAACATTTACATCGCCCATTTATTCCCCCTCCTTGCCTAGTTCATAAGCTTTTTCATTAATAAATATCTCAACCAAATCAGGATCTAAATGATAACGCTCTGCTTCTTCTTGAATGATGCTTAATGATTTAGGAATTGGAATAGCAGGCTTATATGGTCTGTCTTTCGCTGTTAAAGCATCAAAGATATCTGCTACAGCAAGCATCCTAGCTTGAATCGGCATTTGCTCAGCTGTCAGTCCTTTCGGATATCCTTTACCATTCATTTTTTCATGGTGTGACGCTGATATAATCGGAACATTACTCAGTTCTCTTGTCCACTTAATCCCAGACAAGATTTCGAAGGAGAATAGTGCATGAGACTGAATCATTTCACGTTCCTCTTGTGTTAATGTGCCTTTTCTTATACTTAAAGATTCAAGTTCATGGTCACTTAGCAAAACCACTTCCTCTTTTATAGCTTTGCCTTCATGGTCTTGTTTCTCTAATTCAAACTTAAGTGTTCCCATGTACTCAAGCTTAAGGAGTTCATCATCTGGGAGGTAACCTTTAAGGTTCACATCACTTATGAAGGCCCAATACCCCTCAATATTTTCAAGAATTAGAGTTTCTGTTTCATCTAGTTTTACGCTCTCTGATTTAATAATTAAGTGATTTTTAATCCATTGATATTTATAAAATAGAGCCTGCATCTCAGAATCTAAAAGTTTATTCTGCTTCATTAATACAAACTCTCTGACACCAATCTTTCCAACGTCATGAAGAAGACCTGCGTAATACATTTCTTTGTATTCCTCTGGCGCAAAAGTTTGATCTTTGTATGGCCCATAGTCTGCCTCAGCAACTTTATGCGCTAAACTAAGTGCATATTCAGTGACTCGCTTTGAGTGACCCGCTGTAATCGGATCTCGCTGATCAAGTGCTGTTACAAGTGATACCGTAAATGATTCAAGGAGCTCTTCAATTTCGTCAAAAAGCTGGCTTCTTTCAATGAGTATTGCTGCTTGTGCCGCCAGCCCCTCAATGATTTCAGCTTCTTTATCAAGAAACGGCACAATATGCTCTGGTATTGTTTCCGGTTCTCCAAGTAGTTTCTCGGGATCTCTCTTTTTATTTATGAGCTGTAATACCCCAATAACTTCACCATTGTAGTTTTTCATTGGTATAACAAGCATATTAACCGTCTTGTAATTTATAGATTTATCAAATGACCCATCGTGTTTAATGCCAACTTTTTCATAACTCTCATCCATTGTTTTCAAGTTATAAATGACACCATTATTCGCACAGGAGCCTGCAATTGAGTTTGTATTTATTGGTAAAGTGAATGATTTGAAAGGAAAACTCTTTGACTTATTCTGAGTATGTTTAAATCTGAGGCATGCAGCACCATCACACTCTTCTTTAAAGTAGAGACTGCCTGCATCACACCCAGTTATATTCATACACTCAATTAGGATCTTTTCAAGAAGTTTGTCTACATCTTTTTCTGCAGAAAGCTCAATTCCGATCTGAGTCATATGCTGAACAAGCTTCTCTAAAAAAGCCTCATGACTTGATCCATTCATATTTGGATTATTCATCATAGTATCATTCCTAGTCTCATCATGAATTCGTAATACTGCCTACTAACGCGTATTTAATGACTACCCAATTTTAATACACTATCTCATAAAGGGTTTGGATTCTTAGGGAAATTAATATCTCTAAAACACATAACCTTCTTTCTTTTAATACTCACAAAAAGAGCCGCACAACATTGTGCGACTCTAATGGTTACAAATTTTCCAATTCTCAATTTTACTTGTCCATTATTAATGTACCAGTTGTTCCTTCAATGCCTTCCTTTGCTTTTTCAAGTGATGTAATAAGTGCACGCCGCCCCTTTTGTGACTGTGCAAACTGCATAGCTGCCTTCACTTTTGGAAGCATTGATCCTGGTGCAAAGTGTCCTTCTGATGACAACCGCTGTGCCGTTGGAATATCAAGACTACTTAACCACTCTTCATTTTCCTTGCCAAAGTTAATGGCTACTTTTTCAACTGCGGTTAAAATAATTAGGTAGTCTACATCTAGAATCTCAGCAATTTTTGCTGAAGCAAAATCCTTATCAATAACTGCAGGAACACCAACAAGACTGTGTCCTTCCTTTACGACTGGAATTCCGCCACCGCCAACAGTAATAACAACATGACCTGCGTCTACAAGCGTTTTAATCGTTTCTTTTTCAGCAACATCTACTGGAATTGGACTTGGAACAACACGTCTCCAACCACGCCCAGAATCTTCTACCATATTAAAGCCTTTTTCTTCTACTAATAAATCTGCTTCTTTCTTAGAGTAAAATGAACCAATTGGCTTTGTTGGATTCGTAAAAGCTTGATCATCCTTGTCGACGATAACTTGCGTTACAACAGTTGCAACAGGTGTTTCCATACCACGGGATAAAAGCTCTTCACGAATTGCATTCTGTAAATGGAAACCAATGTAGCCTTGGCTCATAGCACCACACTCTGGGAATGGCATTTCAGGTGTGCCAGCACCTTCATGCGTACTTGCTGTTTCCATTGCCAAGTTGATCATACCCACTTGAGGGCCATTACCATGAGCAAGAACAACTTCGTGTCCTTCTTGAATTAAGTCAACGATTGGTTTCGCAGTGCCTTTTACAAG
>LQAE01000140.1_pt1 | contig 28350 bp, 32 predicted proteins | sample 1535771 | NCBI WGS metagenome assembly LQAE01 (sample SAMN04331582, study PRJNA305678) | bioreactor metagenome | isolation source: bioreactor_1 inoculated with Wadden Sea sediment 1st replicate of a... | place: Germany:Bremen
AAAGTGCTTTTAAATTGGCAAATGCCACTTAAAATATGAACTTTTTTTAATGTCAACTTTTTAACGAAAAAGGGGTTTACATCTTAATCAGCTATGTTATACTACTGGTGAATATAAAGTTAAATAATTAACGATTATTGAAAAAATGACATTTTCGCTGGTCTTTAGACATTTGTGTCTACTGTGGCAGGGAAATATTTTTTGAGGGACTTCGTTAAATATTTAACTAATTTACGTTAAAATGGCGATACGTAGTAAACATATGCCAACAATCAAAGGAGTGAATCTACTATGAGCAAATCTTTGACTGCTGAAAATTTTGCAAAACTAGATGCAATCATCGCGCAGCAAAAGGGCAAGCGCGGAGCTTTAATGCCTGTACTACATGAAGGACAACACATTTTCGGATTTCTACCACTAGAAGTTCAAAAACATATCTCAAACGGTCTAGAAATTCCAATGGCTGAAATCTATGGTGTAGTAACTTTCTACTCTCAGTTTTCTCTTGAGCCAAAAGGTGAGTACCATATTGGTGTTTGTCTAGGGACAGCTTGTTACGTTAGAGGCGCACAGTCACTAATCGACATTATTAGCCGTGATCTTGACGTTGAAGTTGGTAAAACATCTACAAGCGGAAAATTCTCACTTGAAGCGACTCGTTGTATCGGAGCATGTGGTCTTGCGCCAGTACTGACAGTGAACGAAGATGTTTACGGTCGTCTAGTGGATGGCGATATTCCAGGAATTCTTGAAAAATATAAGGGTCTTTAAGGATCTTTAACCGAAACATTTGAAATAGGGAGAGGAGATTTAACATGAAATCACTAGCTGAACTAGCGAAGCTTCGTGAAGAAGCTCTAAAGAAAGTTAATATTAGAACAGATAGAAAAGGCACTCGTATCGTAGTAGGTATGGCTACTTGCGGTATCTCTGCTGGTGCACGTCCAGTAATGACTGCATTACTAGATGAATCAAATAAGAGAAATTTAGCTGACGTAGAAGTGACTCAAACAGGATGTATTGGGGTTTGCCGTCTTGAACCTATCGTTGAAGTATACAAAGAAGGTGAAGGCAAAGTCACTTACGTTGAAATGACAGAAGAAAAAGCGCGTCGTGTGATCGCTGAACATATAGTAAATGGACAAATCGTATCAGAATTTACAATTGGTGCATCAGAGAAGTAATGTACTTGACAATGATTTAAGGAGGAAGCACATGGAACTAGTAAGATCGCATGTCCTAGTCTGTGGCGGTACTGGATGTACTTCGTCCGGTGCGCTAGACATTGAAGCAAAATTCGCAGAAGAATTAGGAAGACACAACATTGAGAATGAAGTAAAAGTTGTTCGTACAGGATGTTTTGGTCTTTGTGAAGCAGGTCCGATCGTTATCGTATACCCTGAAGGTGCATTCTACAGCCGTGTTGATGCTAATGACATCGCTAAGATCACGGAAGAACATCTACTAAAAGGACGTATCGTAACGGATCTTCTATACGCTGAATCAGTAGAAGGAAACGAAATAAAGTCTATTGATGAAGTTGGTTTCTACAAGAAACAACAACGTATTGCTCTACGTAACTGTGGTGTTATTAACCCAGAAGTTATTGATGAGTATATCGCTATGGACGGTTATAAGGCTCTCGGTAAGGTTCTGACTGAAATGTCTCAGGAAGAAGTTATCGAAGAAATGAAGAAGTCTGGACTGCGTGGCCGTGGTGGCGGTGGCTTCCCATCAGGTCTTAAGTGGCAATTCACTTATCAGGCTGAAGGTGACCAGAAGTACGTTGCATGTAATGCTGATGAGGGTGACCCAGGTGCATTCATGGACCGTTCTGTACTTGAAGGTGACCCACACGTTATCATCGAGTCTATGGCAATTGCAGCATACGCTGTAGGTGCAGATCGTGGTTACGTATATATCCGTGCTGAATACCCAATCGCGGTAAACAGACTTGAAATTGCAATTGAGCAGGCTAGAGAATACGGCCTACTAGGCGAAGGTATCTTTGGTACTGACTTCAAATTTGATTTAGAAATTAAGCTTGGCGCAGGTGCGTTTGTATGTGGTGAAGAAACTGCTCTTATCGCTTCTATTGAAGGTGAAAGAGGTATGCCTCGTCCACGTCCTCCGTTCCCAGCTCAAAAAGGTATCTTTGGTATGCCTACACTTCTAAACAATGTTGAAACTTATGCTAATGTTCCTCAAATCATTTTAAATGGTGCTGAGTGGCATGCAAATATTGGTACTGAACGCTCTAAGGGCACAAAGGTATTTGCACTTGGTGGTAAGATAGAAAACACTGGTCTTCTTGAAGTACCAATGGGTACATCACTACGTGAAGTTATCTTTGAAGTAGGCGGCGGTATCCCTAACGGTAAAAAGTTCAAAGCTGTTCAAACAGGCGGTCCATCTGGTGGATGTCTGACTGATGAGCATTTAGATACACCAATCGATTACGACAACCTTGTTGAACTAGGTTCGATGATGGGTTCTGGCGGTATGATCGTAATGGATGAAGACAACTGTATGGTTGACGTTGCACGTTTCTTCCTTGACTTTACTGTTGACGAGTCATGTGGTAAGTGTACTCCTTGTCGTGAAGGCACTAAGAGAATGCTTGAAATCCTTGACCGAATTTGTGAAGGTAAAGGCGAAGTGGCTGATCTTGAAAAGCTTGAGATTCTGTCTAATTCAATTAAAGATTCTGCACTTTGTGGTCTTGGGCAAACAGCTCCAAACCCAGTTCTTTCAACTCTAGAGCACTTTAGAGAGGAATACCTTGCACACGTTGTTGACAAGAGATGTCCAGCAGGTGAGTGTTCTGACCTTCTACAGATTGTTGTTGCTGACGGTTGTATTGGTTGTACTGCATGTACACGTGTATGTCCAGTTGACGCTATTGAAGGTGAAAGAAAACAACCTCACGTAATTCTTCAAGACAAGTGTATCAAGTGTGGTGCTTGTATTGATAAATGTCCTGTAAAGGTCATTGTTAAGCAGTAATATACTGAAAAATTCAGTTACTATCTTATTTTCAGTTACTATAAATCACGGGTCTGGCTGATAAGTCAGGCCCCTATCTCCCAACTTTCGTAGCTAAAGAGGTGAAAAAAATGGAAAATGTAAAGCTGATTATGAACGGCACGGAAATGGAAGTGCCGTCTAACTATACAGTGCTTGAAGCCGCTAAAGAGGCTGGTATTCACATTCCAACTCTTTGTTTCCTTAAAGACCTTAACGAAGTCGGCGCTTGCCGTGTTTGTGTGGTAGAAGTTGAAGGCGCTCGTACGCTTCAAGCTTCATGTGTGCTGCCAGTTCGTGAAGGTATGGTCGTTAAGACAAATACAAAGCGTGTTCGTGAGTCTCAAAAGATGACAACTGAACTGCTTCTAGCAAATCACAATAGAGAATGTCTAACTTGTAGCCGTTCAAAAAACTGTGAACTTCAGAATATCTCAGAAGAACTAGGCATTACAGACATTTCTTTTGAAGGTGCTAAGCGTGAAACTGTTGTTGATTCTGAATCCACTTCAATTGTACGTGATGCTAGCAAATGTATCCTATGTGGTCGTTGTGTTGCAGCATGTAAGAAGACTCAAGGTCTAGCGGTTCTTGACTTCCAAAACCGTGGTTTTGATACAACTGTTGGTCCTGCATTTGACGTATCAATGAACGATGCGCCGTGTGTATACTGTGGCCAGTGTATGATTGTTTGTCCAGTTGCGGCGCTTCGTGAGAAATCAGACGTGGAACGTGTCTGGGACGCTATTGAAGACCCAGAGATTCATGTTATTGCTCAAACAGCACCCGCTGTACGTGCGGCTCTTGGTGAAGAATTTGGAATGCCAATTGGAACACGTGTAACAGGTAAAATGGTTGCTGCAATCCGTCGTTTAGGTGTAAGCAGAATCTTTGATACTGATTTTGGAGCAGACCTGACAATCATGGAAGAGGGTCATGAGCTTCTTCACAGAATCAAAAGTGGTGGAAAACTTCCAATGATCACATCTTGTTCACCAGGATGGGTTCGTCATGCAGAGTTTAACCATCCAGACTTCCTTGATAATCTATCAACTTGTAAATCTCCAGCGCATATGTTTGGTGCAATTACAAAGTCTTACTACGCTGAGAAAAACAATATTGATCCTTCAAAGATCTTCGTTTTATCTTTCATGCCATGTACTTCTAAGAAATCAGAAGCGGCGCGTGAAGAATTGGAAGTTGGCGGTCATAGAGACGTTGATGCTGTTATCACAACACGTGAACTTGGCAAGATGATCAAACAAGCGCGTCTTGATTTTGTTAATCTACCAGACGAAGATTTTGACAGAGACTACCTTGGTGACTACACAGGTGCTGGTGTTATCTTTGGTGCAACTGGTGGTGTAATGGAAGCTGCTCTAAGAACAGTAGCAGACGTTCTAACTGGTGAAGATATAGAAAATGTTGAGTACCATGCAGTACGTGGTATTCAAGGCATTAAAGAAGCAACAGTAACAATTGGTGACATGGATATTAATGTTGCACTTGCTCACTCAACGGGTCAAGCTTCTAAGCTTCTTGATATGGTTCGCTCAGGTGAAAAAGAGTACCACTTCATCGAAATTATGGGCTGTTCTGGCGGCTGTGTATGTGGTGGCGGTCAGCCTCAACAACCTGCTGATATTCTTAATAGTGGTATTGATATTCGTGTAGAACGTGCAAAAGCACTATACGAAGAAGATACTGTAAAAGAGCTTCGTAAGTCTCATCAGAATCCAATGATTCAAGATCTATACAAGAACTACCTAGGTGAGCCTAACAGCCATAAGGCACATGAACTACTACACACACACTATAAAGCAAGAGACTCATTCAATAAGTAATTGGCCATGTAAGATATATAATCTGATATCAAGAATGAATCAACCTTCATGATGGGCTTTCTAGCAAGGTCCTCAACACTAAAAAGCTATATTAGTGGTTGCTCTATCACTATATATTCTAGCCTCCCATTTGGCCATGGTCGGGTTAGGAACTTAAAAAGCGCTCCTTTTCGGGAGCGCTTTTATTGTCCTATTCATTATGCTTTAGTAATATGGTTTTCATTTCTTCAACAGAATAATTTTTCCCTTCAGAAAGAACCTCGCCATTGATTTCAAGCGCTGGTGTGTATTCTAGCCCAATCTCTTTCATTATGTTAAGATCAGCGACCATTTTATAGTCAGCTTTCATACCCAGTTGCTTGAGAGCCTCACGCACGACCGTGCCTTGTTTGGAGTAGCCTCAACAAACTTGATCGTACAATCTGATTTTCATATGGGTTTTCATTATTTTAACCAACTCTCAACGTCTTTTTCTTTAGGCACTTTTCCTTTTATGACAACTTTCTCATCAATAACAACTGCAGGTGTTGTCATTACACCATATCCAATAATTGATTTAAGGTCTTCAACTTTAGTCACTTCAACGTCGATACCCTTTGCTGCAACGACCTTGTTAACTAAATCATATGTGTCAGAACATTTTTTACAACCAGTGCCAAGTATTTTAATAGACTTCATTTTTAATACCCTCCGTTTTATAAGATAATATTGAATAGGTATCCTACAATGAGGATTCCAAACCCTGTAATTCCAACAAAAATTGCAATGAGTTTCGGTTTTATAACTTGTTTGAGAAGAATGATCTCAGGCAAAGACAGCGCTACAACAGACATCATGAATGCGAGGGCTGTACCAACACCTACGCCCTTTAAAATGAGAGCTTCCACAATTGGGATTGTCCCAACAGCATTAGAGTATAGTGGAATACCTGTAATAACAGCTACGAGTACAGCAAGGGGCTGATCAGGGCCAGCGTATTTCGACAGTATTTCTGCTGGAGCGTAGCCATGTACCATTGCACCAATACCAATACCTATTAATACAAATTTCCATACACGACCCGTAATGTCCTTCACATTTTGAACAGCGAATTCAATACGGTCTTTCCAGTTCATATTCGGAACAATTGTTTCACCAGCTTGCATCTCATATATATAGGACTCAACAAGGTGTTCAAGGTGAAGTTTATCAATCATGTAACCAGAGAACATTCCTATGCACATACCAGCTAGGGTATAGACTACAGCAACCTTTAGCCCAAATGACATAATCAAAAATCCAATTGCAATTTCGTTAACTATGGGAGATGTCACTAGGAAGGTGAAAGTTACACCAAGTGGAATCCCCGACTCAACAAATCCTATAAATATTGGAACAGTAGAGCAGGAACAAAAAGGTGACAAGACCCCAAGACCAGCTGCAAGAAGGTGTTTGAATAGTCCATTCGTTTTGTTTAGCAAAAGCTTAACACGTTCAGGTGGGAAGAAACTTCTTATGAGTGAAATTGTAAAAATCATAAAGCTAAGTAAAATAATGATCTTTAATGAGTCGTATATAAAGAAGTGCACACTTCCGCCTAAATGTGAACTGGGATCAATACCAAACACACCAAATGTTAACCAGTTTGCAAATTCTATCATCAGTTTATCAACTTGAACAAATGGCCAGAATAGTACATTAGCAAAATTTCTTAAAGTATCCATAGTTTATCCTTCCGCCTCCAGAACGGCTGACAGAGTCTTTAATTGGTGAGCCAGCAAAGGTTTCAGCTGGTCAATTAATGTGTAAATATCTTTAGTGACAGGCTTATAGAAAACCTTCAGTCCAATCTTGTTGGATGTAACTATTCCTGCTTTTTTTAGTACACGCAAATGTTGAGAAATGTTAGATTGATCAAGTTCTAAATCGTCTATAATATGACAGACACATAATTCCTCATGATCTTTTAAAAGCTCAAGAATTCTAAGGCGTGTTGGGTGAGCGAGTGCCTTTAGATAATCTGCTTGCATTTGATAAATCAAGTTCATATATAACCTCCATAACTATATTAGTATTTTCTAATATAATTATACTCCTGGTCTCTTTAATGTCAAGTAACTATATTAGGAATTCATAATATAGTTTGAATATGGTTATGTATGCATATGTGCTGTAGAAAAATGTGGATAACCTGTGGGTTATGTTGATAACCGAATTTATGTTCGTATACTTTAAAAAAGTAATGCACAATTTGCGTCGGTTATCCACAGCAAGCTGTGTAAAACTAGTGGAAATTGTGGGTATAGTCTTTGGAAAGATTAATTGTCAAGTGAAAAATCCACCATGTTATTCACAATTCTGTGGATAACATTGATGTGTTTAACCTTTTATTCAGACAACTTATTAAGTAAAAAGCTGGTCTTGTTAGACAAGACCAGCTTTTTTATGTATTAACTATGTGTTGAAATCATTGAAGGACATTTTCAAAAAGTCCTCCATCTCTAGTCGTTCTGATTCTGTAAAGGCTTTTACAGTATCAGTTGTACCCGCCTGGGAGGAGAGATAGTTTAGCTGTAACTTATTGATATGATTCTGACAAAGTGTTGCTGTACGATCAACGTGGTTTGGAAGATAACTCATCAGATCAATCCAAATTTTATCCACTTCTGGTGCCCAGACACCGTAGAGCTTTCGATTGTCAACCAATACAGCACGTACATCTTGAGTTTCAATCATTGCCTTAATTTGCTCTGATATCCCAAGAGCATCGTTTTCAGAAATACTTCCAGTTGTATTTTTCCAGTAAATGATGTCCTTTACTAACTCTATGGTAAGCCCTTCTGGCAACATAGGAACACCTCCTTATCCAGCCTATACATACCCGCAAATAGGAATAGAAACCTCAAGAATTATTTAGATGTCCAATATCTCTGGTGGCATAATAGATTCAAATATATCTGGTTCATCATTTTTTGTAATTGTCTTATGTTTATACATTCTTTGGTCAGCAATTTTAACGAGAATATCCATAATCATGGATTCATCCGGAGAAGCAGCCAGGCCAAAGCTATAACGTATTGGAACATTAATACTATTGAAGGCATATAAACACCTTTAAATCGCTCTATTGAAGCATTCAAAATATGAAATGCTTCATTGTAATTTAGATCAGGTAGCAAGGCAATAAACTCATCCCCACCATATCTTGCGAGGAGGGCATCATCTGGAAGGTCTTTACTGATTTCAGAAACGAAAGTGCGTAGGGCTTTATCACCTGCAATATGTCCAAAATTGTCATTAATTTTTTTAAGAAAGTTTAGATCCATAAGTAGAAGTATAAATGTTTGTTTTCCAGTGAGAACCGTTGTATGGTAGTCGTAAAAAGACTCTTCGAAAAAGGACCTGTTATGAATACCCGTTAACCTGTCATATTGTGAAAGATAAAGTGTCTTATCTATAAGTTGTCGGTTTTTTATAGCGATTCCAAGCTGTGAGGTGAAAAATAGCATAGATGTTATATCGGCATTTATAAAGGCGTTGGTGTGTTCACTATCGAGATTGAGCATACCGAAAATTTTACCATCAACAAGAATAGGCGCAGTTAGTGTGGATTGAATATCAATGCCTGTTATGTTTTCGATTTCTTCAAAGGTTTTTGAATCAAGTTGTTCAACATTTTTCTCATGCATATTGTTTATAATATAAGGTTCCGTTCGTAGGGTTTTCCTGTTCAATGAAAGAAAGGAGTCGTATGCATTCAGATGAACGCCCCTTAATCTATTCAGATCAAATCCTTTGGCGGCAACAAATGATAATTGGTTATCGTCATTTAAAAGGAGCATACTCCCCTTTTGTGCGCCAGGAACAAGCTCTATTGATTTCTTCAGAAACAGATCATATAGAGCGGACGTATCATTAATTGATATCATTTCATGTGTTATGTCCAGTAAAATTTGCTGAGCATTTACATAATGGGTGAGGTCACTATTTAAATTTTCGTAGCGCGTCATCATCTTGCTTTGCTCTGAAAGAATTTCCTCAATGGCATTTTCAATATTAACGGCAGTTCCTTAGCTTCAGAAGGTTTATATAAGTCAAAATTGAAATGTAAGGCTTTTGCCATATATGCAGGGAGTAGGCGTCTTAATACTTCAAGTGCGTCTTCGAACGCTTGAAAACTCGTGTTTAAGTTCTTGAACACCAGGTATCTTTCAACAGCAAAAATTAAGATGAAAGCTGTAATTTGAACAATTAGAGCCTTCTCAGGGAACAAAATTGCAGGACCGATGAGTGAGGCTATGCATATAATTAGTATGATGATAATGCTGCGTACTTGGTATGATATTTTTCTATTCATTGATGTCACCTCTTGGTTGGTGTAAGTGAAAAAACCTTTCAATATATATATACGTAATTCAAGTATAACTGAAACGATTGAATACACACATTTCCTATGATAAAATTCGAGAGTGAAAAGGTGGGTTGTAAATGATTACGAGTCTTGGAATTATAATGCTACTTGGCATGCTTGCTCATATGCTCTTTACGAGATTAAAGTTACCTGGGCTGCTTGGTATGCTTTTACTGGGAATACTGATAGGTCCTTATGGACTGAATTGGCTTGATCCTATGCTTATGGAGGTCGCAGGTGACCTTAGACGGTTAGCACTCATTGTTATTTTACTTAGGGCGGGTTTAGGAATTAGTAAGGATAAACTTGCTAGTGTTGGGTCAGCGGCTGTTAGAATGGGATTTATACCAGGAATCTTTGAAGGTCTTGCTGTTGCTTTCATTTCTACAAAACTGCTTGGGTTTAGTTTTATTGAAGGTGGAATTTTGGGATTCATTATTGCTGCTGTATCTCCAGCGGTTGTTGTTCCGCTTATGTTGCAGTTTTCACATGACAAGCTAGGAACAAATAAGAATATTCCTACATTGATTTTAGCTGGTGCATCACTAGATGATATTTTTGCCATCACCATATTTTCCACTTTCCTTGGACTATACAGTGGAAATCACATGAACATTGGTATCCAGTTGGCAGGTATTCCTGTTTCAATAATACTGGGAATAATCTCTGGTGCAATTATTGGCTACATACTTGTACAGGTGTTTAAGAAACATCATATTCGTGACACTAAAAAGGTTATGATAATTATGGGTGTTGCTATACTTCTAACATCTCTTGAAGATCTGTTAGAGGGAACGGTGGAAATTGCTGCACTGCTTGGTGTTATGACCATTGGGTTCATAATACTGGAACTGCGTCCTAAGGTTGCTCATAGACTATCTGCTAAGTTTAATAAAATATGGGTACTTGCTGAGATAATTCTATTTGTTCTTGTAGGTGCAGAGGTTAACACAGCACTTGCTGTGGATGCTGGAGCAGTAGGCATACTAATTATAGTAACTGGGCTTGTTGCAAGAAGTATTGGAACTTGGATATCTGTCTTAGGCACAGATTTAAACTGGAAAGAAAGAATTTTTTGTGTGATTAGTTATACGCCCAAAGCGACGGTGCAAGCCGCAATTGGTGCAGTTCCACTAAGTTATGGCGTTGCATCTGGGGATCTTATTCTTGCTATGGCAGTTCTTTCGATTATAGTGACAGCTCCGTTAGGGGCCATTGCAATGCAGTTTTCATCGACGAGACTTCTGGAAAAAGAAGTCGAAAATGAGGAAATTGAAATAGTATAAATGTAGATATTTAAATGCCTCCAGGTTATGGATTGTAAAAATCTTTAACGATGGAGGTTATTTATTTTGGTTTTAATTCTTAGTTAATACATTCTTAAGGAATCTCCTGTATAGTGTTGTTATAGAAAAATATTACATTCGTTTCTGGGACGAAAGTAACCTTAATACCAGTACGAATAAACGAAAGGTCGGTGACATTATGTTTGATATTGTTAACGCTATGCCAATAATATGGACGGTACTCATTATTGTATTTGCAGTTGCAGAAGCGTTCACACTTGGACTCACATCAATTTGGTTTGCACTTGGTGCCGTGGTGGCACTACTTGGTTCTTTAGTTAAAATGCCAATATATTTACAGATTGCGATCTTCCTTATAGCAACATTGGTTATGCTTATATACACTAGACCAGTGGCCCAGAAGTACTTACGAATTGGTGCTTCAAAAACAAATGTCACTGCGCTTCTAGGTGAAACGGGTATTGTTCTTAAAAGGATAGATACCTATAACCTAGGACAAGTCAAAGTGAAAGGCCAAATATGGACAGCGAAATCTGAATCTGGACAAGATATTCCTCGTGGGGAAGAGGTCGAAATAACAGCTGTTGAAGGTGTAAAGTTAGTTGTTAAACCTATCGAAGAATAGGGCATAAATATGAACGGTAGCCTATTGGCTTCTGATAAATTATTATCCTGAAGATCAGGAAAACTAAGGGAGGATTAACCATGGGATTTATTATTTTCTTTGCACTTCTTATATTGGCAATTGGTTTAATTGCTGCGAATATTCGCATCGTACCTCAGTCTAATGCATTTGTTGTTGAAAGACTTGGTGCGTATCAAGACACTTGGGATGTTGGTCTACACGTAAAGATTCCACTAATCGACCGTGTTGCATCAAAAGTTTCTCTAAAGGAGAAAGTTATTGATTTCCCGCCTCAACCCGTAATCACTAAAGATAACGTAGGTATGATGATCGATACGGTTGTCTACTTCCAAATTACTGACCCTAAGTTGTTTGCTTATGGTGTAGCTCGACCTATTGTTGCAATTGAAAACTTAACAGCTACAACTCTACGTAATATTATTGGCCAGCTTGAACTAGATGAGTCTCTTTCATCTCGTGATCTAATCAACACTCAGATGCGTGCGATCCTTGACGAAGCAACTGACCCTTGGGGCATTAAGGTAAATCGTGTTGAAGTTAAGAATATCCAACCACCTGCTGACATCCAAGAAGCAATGGAAAAGCAGATGCGTGCGGAACGTGAAAGACGTGAATCTATACTTCGTGCAGAAGGTCAAAAGAAATCTGCAATTTTAGTGGCAGAAGGTCAAAAAGAAGCATCTATTCTTGAAGCGGAAGCAAAGAAGAGAGCTCGTATTCTTGACGCAGAAGCCGTAAAAGAATCTAAAATCCGTCAAGCGGAAGGTGAAGCAGAGGCAATCATTAAAGTACAAGAAGCGACAGCTCGCGGTATTGAAATGATTAAAAAAGCAGATCCGAATCAAGGTGTCCTAGCTCTTAAGAGTTTTGAAGCACTTACAAAGGTTGCAGACGGCAAGTCTACTAAACTGATCATTCCATCAGAAATGCAAAATGTAGCATCTTTAGTGGCATCAGTTACAGAAGTAGCTAAAACGACTAAAGAAGATTACGATGTTGTAGAATAAGAAACTTCAATATTTGATTTAGACAAAAGATAAAGAACCCGATAATGAGCATGCTTGTTATCGGGTTTTTTTGTATTTTAACTAGGGGTGTATGTTTTTTATATAATAACTAAGATTATGAGGAGGGAAAATGATCGCAAACGCAAAATGATAGTAAAATGAATTTGTATATTATTAAAATTAAATTAGGAATTAATATATTTAATTGACTTATTAATTATATTAAACTATGATTTAATTATAGAAAATCATTTTGATCTGACAACGGCCGATCAGATTAAGAGAGGAGCAAATTATGAAAAAGACTGTTATTGGTACTTGTCCTGTTTGTACATCGAAACTTAAAGTTGCAAGACTACATTGTCATAGTTGTAGTACATCTATTGAAGGCGATTTTGAGTTAGACAAATTCAGTTACTTAAGCAAAGAACAGAAACTGTTTATTGAGGTTTTCGTAAAGAACAGAGGCAATATTAAAGAAATCGAAAAGGAAATGGGTATCTCATATCCGACAGTAAGACGGAATTTGGATCAAGTGATAGAAGCTCTGGGGTATAGTACAACACCAAAACCAGACCCAATTGATAAACAAGGCATTTTAGAACGTCTTGATAAAGGTGAAATAACATCTGAGGAAGCTTTGAAACTAATGCAAGGTGAGGGCAAAAATTAGACTAAGTATAAGGAGTGAAAATAATGACAAGTGAAAAAATGCAGATTCTTAAAATGATTGAAGAAGGTAAAATTTCCGCAGAAGAAGGTATGAAACTAATGCAAGCTGTTGAAACGGATACTGTGAATAAGACAGATGAAATTGATTTGAGTAAACATCAATCAACGGGTAATCCACGAAGACTTAGAGTGCGCGTGCAGAAGAATGGAAAAGAAACGGTTAATATAAAAATTCCAATTAGTCTAGTGAATGTTGGTCTCAAAATCGGTAAAAAGTTTTCGCCAGATCTTCAGGAAAGCATGGGGAACATCGATATGGATGAAATCATTGAAATGATTCAAGAAGGCGCTGAAGGGAAATTAGTAGAAGTAGATGACGGAGACGAACATGTTGAGATTTTCGTTGAGTAATATAAAAATTGACTGGATCATAAGAAAATAGAATTGGCATTCATTTGATTAAGGAAACGTCCAGAAGAATATTAAGAAGCTATTGGTAATATGGTGAACATCTTCAAAAGGTAAGGGCTTAGCTGTGGTGGCTAAGCCCTTTTTACGTACGTAGTCAGCTGGCTATTTTTCGTAAGCGAGTTTTCCGTCGACCCATGTTTGTAGAACTTGTATATTCAGAATATCATCTGGTTGGACTGTAAGCGGATTTCTATCAAGGATTGCAAAGTCAGCTAACTTTCCAACTTCTATAGACCCTTTAATATCATCTTCACCAGAGGCATAAGCAGACCATATTGTAAAAGCCTTTAAAACAGTTAAGACATCAAGCTTTTCACTGGGTATCCATCCGTTTTCAGGCTGTCCCTTCAGATTTTTACGTGTAACAGCACTGTAAATGTTCGGCATAATATCAAGTGGTTCAACTGGGCAATCTGATCCAAAAGCAAGATGAACACCTTCACTTAGCATAGTGTTCCAAGCGTACGTTGTTTTCATTCGATTAGAGCCAATTCTAGACTCTACAATGTGCATATCATAGTCAATAAAAATAGGTTGAACGTGGGCTAGAACATTTAGTTTTTTCATTTTATCAAAATGATCCTGACGGGTGATTTGGCAGTGTACAATACTACTTCTAAGTGTTTCATTCGGATATTTTTTCTGAGCCATTTCAATGGCTTCAAGAGCCATGTCAATTGTACCGTCTCCAATGGCATGTATAGCGGTAGAAAGACCATTTTTCTGAGCTAGTTCAACCATTTCATTAAGTGTAGTCTGGTCATACATTGAAATGCCTGTAACGTCGGGTGCGTCCGCATACCCTTTTGTTAAGAATGCTGTTCTGGCTCCAAGAGACCCGTCTGCTAATATTTTTAAAGGCCCATCTTTATAGAATGCTGTTCCACGTCCTGTTTTAAAACCCTTATTTATGAATTTTTTTAAGTTGTCTGTTGTTCTAAATAATGCTTGTTCATTTATACGGACTGGAAGCGTTTTATTTTTGTCCATGTTTTCTAAAGTATCAAGTATTAGTCCTGTTAGATGTTCTGGATGAACACAGAGATCATCACTTTGCACAGATGTAATTCCGTGGCTAAGTGCATACTTTGCCCCTGTGACAATGGCGCTTTCCAAGCTTTCTTTAGTTGGAGCTGGAAAATGTAGTTGAACGAGGTTCATAGCATTTTCTCGTAGAATACCTGTAGGTTGACCATTTTTATCGATGTCGATTGCACCACCTTCTGGTTGCGGGGTCTCCTTAGAAATGCCTGCAATTTCAAGGGCTTTAGAGTTGCAAACCAAAATATGACCACAAGCTCTGTTCAGTACAACTGGACGGTCGCTCACAATTTTATCGAGGTCAGATGCGAGAGGCAGTCGACTATCAGTGAAGTAATCTTGATTCCATCCTCTGCCTCGAATCCAAGTGTCAGAAGAACGAAGGGCAAAATCTTTAAGTTTGATTTGGAGGTCAGTGACTGAAGTGGTCCCTTCCAGTCTACAAAGCTGTAGTGCTTCTCCAAACCCTAATAAATGCATGTGAGAGTCATTGAAACCTGGCAAAAGTGTTCTACCATTTAAGTCAATGGATTGATCTATATTATATGTACTTAGCAAATCAAAAGAACCTGTGGCTACTATTTTATTATTTTCAATTATTAAGGATTCAACTTCGGTAGCCTCATCGTTCATTGTTAATATGGTACCGCCAAAAAATAGAGTTTTCATGAATGCTCTCCTTATATATGTTGATTAAACGTATAAGTTGTACTTGTACAATAAAAGATGACCTTCAGAATCACTGAAGGTCATTCGCATCATTTTAGAAAAATACGTCGATTATGGATCCGCTCGTAAATAGTGAATTAATCGGTACAGGTTTGAGATTTTGATTATAACTCAAGTTATAAGGTTTGATGTTTTCAGGCAGTCTTGGTGCGGGTCTAAATGTACTTGGTGGTGTACGAAGTGCTTGTGTTGCTTTCTTTTCTACCTGATTCACTGCACCGCGAAATTCGGTAAGGATTTTAGTAGCTTCTGCTTCATCCTCCTCAAATTTCATTTCGAATTGCTGCTCGTCGATTACTATTTCATTATTGTCATTAAGGGTTATGCCAAGCTCTTCAAATGACGCCTCATTGTCAGTTACTGCTTTAGCGAATTGCCGCTGAAGCAGGTCTGCAGTTACTGAGTTTAGACCCTGGAGGTAGATCATTGCTTGACTAAAACTATTGCCAAACCTTTGCGCAACAGATAAAGCGCCTTTACCCGAAACCTCCACATGAAGTTCGAATGGAATGGTTGTTTCAGAGTTAATCTTAATGCCAACCTTTCCGCTATCAAGTTGAATTAGGTTTGTGTTGCTTGTGACAACTTGGTCGTCCACTCTAACAATTGCATCTTGCGCCTGTCTATCAACTGTTGTTAAATCTAAGGCTTCTGCGAGGTTTCCTTCAATAGTAAAGTCATTTTCATCACCTGAGTCATTCCCAGTGACTGAAAGAGAAATTTGTCCAGAGTCATTTGTAATAACCCTAGCGCTCACACCTAAGTCCTCAGCGTTTATGGTTTCAGCAATTGTAGTAAACAAGGCTTCATTTGTTTGGTTTGGTGTTCTTTCTATTTCTAAATCTGTAATTTCGCCATTAATGCCAATCTCCACATGGTTTAGTGTTTCGACTAGTTCTGTTGCGGTATTAGAATCTATGGCTTCGGTTTCGTTTAACTGAGCTGCTGCAACCTGTTCTATATCAATAGAGTATTTTGCAATATCTGCATTATCCTCAACGGTTACAGACACTGCATCAGATTCAAATTCTGCATCTCGAGTGGCAAATGCTTCACTGTCTGGGTCTGAAAGTTCTTTTGCGTCATCTTGAAGACTTTTTAATTTAGATTTAAAAGTTTCACTAAAGCTAGCTTGGTCTTCATATGCGTCGTAATCAATGAGCCTGCTGTACGTTTTATTAAGATTGGTTCCAAATAACATGGATGTTGCGATGCTGGCAGGAGACGTAGACGTATTTTTCAAGTCTCTAGAGCTGATATTAAGCAAGTTGTATAAGCTGTTATAAGCATAGATACCTTGAATCATATCGTCACCTCCTTTTAGGCACACTCCACCTATTATCATTATACCCCTTTTTGGCAATCAAATGCACAGTAAGATGAGACTTATGGCTTCTAATGAAATTCTAAGAAAGTCTTAATTTGCATATCCTTTTTTGGAATGAAGGCAAATGATATTCTAGGTCTATAATAAAGAGGGATTATGGAGAAAGAAGGGAATACTATGAACATACAGTGTAAGAGTGGCCTTTTAGAACTCTGTGTTTTATCCATACTTTCCCGTGGAGAGTATAATGGCTTTGAAATTCAGAATGAACTCGACAATAGGGTGAAAATTTCTGATGGAACAATTTATCCAACGATGCGCAGACTCGTGAAAGAGGGCAATGTTGAATTGTGCTTTAGAGAGTTAGAAGACGGAGTGAAGCGCAAGTATTATAAATTGACAACAAGTGGTGAAGATAGAACTGCAGATCTTGAAAAAGAGTGGAATAGATTGATTCTTGGAGTCAGTCGGATTCTTGGGGGTGAGCACGAGTGCAAAGAGAAGAATTCTTAAAGAAACTTGAACAGCTACTTCGTAATATGCCAGAGGCAGAAAGAAAAGATGTTCTATATGACTACCAGGAACATATTCAAATTGCTGTTGAAAATGGATTAGATGAGGAGAAGGTTATTGAATCCCTTGGAACTCCAGAGACTATTGCAAAGCAGTATCGAGTGAAAAAATACATTGATAAAGCAGAAGCGACAGGAAGTACAACAAGTGTGTTTAGAGCGATCCTTGCAACAGTTGGACTAGGTTTTTTTAATCTGATATTCATTTTAGGACCATTTCTAGCTGTATGCGGTGTACTTTTAGGCGTGGGGGTATCATCAATAGGTGTTATTATTGCTGGTGCTGGTCTTATACTTGGAGGTATGTTCCCTCAGCTGATAAACGGCGTGAATATGCAGGTAGTAGAAGCGGGAATGCATGGAAGTATTACTGCTGGTCTACTATTTGGCGGTGTAGGAACTATGTGTTTAGGTAGTTTAATGGGGCTTGGAACAGTAGGACTTACGAAAGGGTTTATGAATATGACGATTAAATACTTAAGATTAAACATTCACATTATAAGAGGCACAAAAAACTAGGAGGCTATTATGAGAAGAGCAGCAATGTGGCTATTTTTAATTATGATTGCATCCTATTCAATTGCGTTCTCAGCAGTTAGAGACATGAATATATCTTGGGATGAGGTGAACGGGTTGATCCTAAACGACGGTATAATATTGATAGGTGAAGGAGATCGTCAGAATATACTTGAATCGAAAAACGTAAATGTTGACCAAGTAGAAAAAATTGAGATTAAAGGTATAAATGCAGATATACAAGTAATGCCTGACAATAGAACGGATGCGTCTATTGAACTAAAGGGATATTATGTGGCAAAAAGTTATTGTACTCCGCCTAAGCTTACAGTAAATGAACATGGTGATGTACTTCAAATTGAAGTTGAATATGAAAAGCAGTCTTTTTCATTTAATAGATTGTCTTTAGATTTAGTTATCTTACTACCAGAGGCATATGGCAACAGTGTCTCTATTGAAAGTGTATCGGGCGATGTTAACATGGAGTTCGGAGACTTTGAAGATGTTGCAATCCAAACTATTTCTGGTGATGTAAAAACAGAGTCAACGACCATGGATACCATAGATGTTAATACAACGTCTGGTGAAGTTGACCTTCAGGACGTATCTGGAATGATAAAAGTGGATACTACATCAGGTGATATTGATGTACAGTTGGCTAAAGTTTCAGAAGATGTTGTTATGAAGTCAACATCAGGTGAAATCAAAATTACGGTTCCAAGCTCTGAAATGTTCGGCGTAGACTTTAGAACAACGTCTGGTGAGATACAGTCATCTCTAGATTTGAATATTGATAAGTTAAGTGAAAAGAAACTGATTGCAACGAAGGGTAACTCTGAATTTACTCTAGATGCATCTACCGTATCAGGGGATGTAATAATCAGATAATTCAAACTTGTATTTTAATTTGATAATCGAATAATACCTAGTCCAAAACGCTTGCATAAAGATAGTCTTCGTGTTAATATGGCTTCAAATGAGTCAACTGCACATGGATATCTTTAAACAGGTCCGAGAGGCCTGCAAGATCGTTTAAATACAAGCACACTTGGGTTAGGTGTGTCTTTCGTATGAAATTTTAAGCTTCTTGCAGCCGCAGGAAGCTTTTTTTAATGGAACGATCGAAATCTGAGATTTCGAGCATCGTTCCTTACTCCAACGACTGTAAGGAGTTGCGAGTTTCGTAACTGCCCGAAGGGCATAAGTACTTGTTTACACTGCCCGAAGGGCATAAGTACTAGGTTACACCGCCCGAAGGGGCATGAGTATTGGGTATCTCACTTTTTAACTGGTCCTGAGAGGCCAAAATCGGAGGGTAAATATGACAACTAAAGTAATGGGTAATGGCGCTTCTAAAAGCGCAGGGTTTGATCAAATCAAGCAGTTGATTCTCGGTCTGCAACACTTGGTAGCAATGTTTGGCGCTACTGTTCTTGTACCAATCCTTACTGGATTCGATCCATCTGTAGCACTTGTTGCAGCAGGGTGTGGTACTCTAATATTCCACTTCTGTACAAAGAAGAAAGTACCCGTATTTTTAGGGTCATCATTCGCATTTATTCCACTTATTCTAGCAGTTAAAGAAATGCATGGCGGCGATCTTGCGTACGCTCAAGGCGGTATCATGGTTGCTGGTATGTTGTATGTTCTTCTATCACTCTTTATTGGAAAGATTGGTGTAGAGAGAATTAACAAATTCCTACCACCTCAAGTCGTTGGCCCAATGATTATGGTTATTGGTCTTAACCTTGTTCCAGTTGCAATTGGAATGGCGTCTGGTCACTATGTGGTTGCAGGCATTACACTTGCAGTTGCACTTGGAGTGACATTCCTTGCAAAAGGGTTTACAAAACAACTTTCCATTTTAATTGGTGTTATGACAGGTTACGCTGTTGCAGCGGTACTTGGACTTGTAGATACAACAGTGGTTTCTGAAGCTGCATATGTTGCGGTTCCAGCATTCACAATGCCTAAGTTTAGTCTTGCAGCGGTTATGACAATTGCCCCAGTAGTTATCGCAGTATTCATGGAGCACATTGGTGATGTAAAGACAAATGGTATGGTTGTAGGTGAAGATTTCATTAAAGACCCAGGTTTAAACAGAACACTATTAGGTGATGGTCTGGCGACAATGTTTGCTGGATTCATAGGTGGTCCTGCAAATACAACATACGGTGAAAACACTGGTGTACTTGCAATTACGAAAAACTACGATCCAAAGATCCTTAGAATTGCCGCTGGTTTTGCCATTGTACTTGGTATGGTTGCAAAGTTAGGTGCAGTGCTTAAAACAATTCCAGTGCCAGTTATGGGTGGTATCAGTTTAATGCTGTTCTCAATGATCGCACTGATCGGTGTTAGAACGGTAAAAGACAACAACGTGAAATTCAACTGGAAGAACATCGTCGTAATGGGTACAATCCTAACACTTGGCTTTGGAGCATCTTACATTCAGTCTCTAACAGGTATCACTCTTGCGATTCCTGTAACGGAAACTGTAAGCATTTCAGGTCTGAGCTTCGCAGCTATTGTAGGTGTTACACTAAACGCAGTTCTAAACAGATAATAAGAGCAACATAATAAATGAATATGTTTAATATCTGGGGGCTGTTGTAAAATACAGCCCTTTTTTTATACAAAACGTACATCAATAAAACAATCCTTAAATTATTAAAAAAGCTTACAGGCGGGTTCAAAAGAACCCGCCTGAGTTGTATATTGAAATTATGACAATTAACATTAAAAGACTTTAAAATACTAGTGAAACAAGAGAAGAAAAATTACTCAAGTGGTTATTCTCCTATGTGGTTTGAAGGTGCATAGTTTTAAATATCAATTATTGATATAATAATATGTAATTCGACGGTGGAGGTAGCAATGAAAGTTATTAAAACTTTTGCATGGTTAGGTCTGGCGATAATGTCAGGTGCAATTATATATGGATTCTTATATGGAGATTTTATAAATGAGGGATCGGTTCTACTAAATTTAGTATGGGGACGAGTGACATTGATCGATATTTACATATCTTTTGCAGTTTTTATTGCATGGATTTTGTATCGGGAGACAAAACTGGTCTGGAAAGCGGTTTGGACACTGCTTGTATTAACACTAGGCAGTTACGGTATTTGTCTTTACATTCTAGTGACAGTTTATAGATGTCATAACAATCCAAGGCTGTTTTTCATGGGTAAGAGCAGAAGAACTTGATTCGGTCACATGCCTAAAGTAAGATGATACATATGACAGGTGGTGGGCACATGAAAGATGTAAGTGAAGATAAGTGGATAAAGTGGCTGGATATTGGTCGTTTGGTTGTGGCTGCATCTGGACTTCTCGTAGCGGGATTGTATGCCTTTTCTCCAGAAATTTTGAATCTTGACCACATGCTGAGTAATGTGGTTGCCATATATGTCTTCCTCATGGGTGTGAAAACACTCCGAGTGGGGAATAATAAGAATCTAGCATGGTTTTATATGTTTTTTTCTGCAATGATGTTTGTTGCAGTGAATATGATCTGGTTTAGATTTGGTGAATAGCCACCTAGTAAAGTAGGGAGATCGTACCCATATGATAAATAATTTAGGGATCAACACTGTTCATGTTGATGTAAATAAACTGGCGGAATTAGGTCTAATGCGCATGGAAATGTGTCTTGGAAGACTTGGAACACCCCAAGAGAGACTGGAAAAAATGCTAAATGACGTGAATCTTGCTAAGGAAAAGAAGATTCCGTTCAGCATTCATTTACCAATGTTTATAAGTGAAGGGTTTGAAGGTGATTATCTGGATGTGTTTTTCCTTGATCCAGATCCGATTAAGCGGGAGTTGTCTTTCAAAATGCTTGAGGACAATTTGATTGAAATGCAAAAAATTGGCCCAGAGTACTGTGTGCTTCATTTTGCAGGCGTTTACCGTACAATGAGAGGACCGTTTGACTCATTTGATGACGTTTTAATATCTGCTTTGAAAAGAATTAATGATTTAAGTCATAAATACAATATAAAAGTGCTCCTTGAATACATGGGATCAAACATCCGGTTCTCCAATTACAATGATTGGATTGAGATGACCAAGGAACTGTCACATGTAGGACTTATAACAGATACAGGTCACCTGTACTTCGCCAGCCTAATACATGGATTTGATTATATGACAGCACTAAATAAGTTGGCCTCAGCATCAGATGCATTCCATTTATGGACAACTAAAGGTGACAAGACATATGGGGACTCAGAGTATTATCAAAAGTATCATCATATCATTCCTCATAGTCATCAAAGCCGTGAAGACAACTGGGCATTTGATACTCTAGAGGTTTTTAGAAGAATTGCCCGGGAAAATAAGCCAATAATAATTGAAGCATCAACAGTCTATAAAGGGAAGTCCTATTTTTATGAAGGCATAGCATCGATTATTTCGGTTTTAGAATCAATTTAGAATGAAATATTACTCGTTGATTACGAATGTTAACGAACGATTACAGATTGAGACAAGTCCATGACATATGGACTTGTTTTCTTTTTATATAGGGGTGTGGTGGATATAATGAAGCTAAGTTAAAGAGATATAAAAAAACAAAAGAGAGATAAGAAACAAAGCACATTTTTACGAAGACAAATTTACGGAAAGGACGGTGGCTTCATGGAAGTGCTAGGTGTAATAGGTTTACTCGTGCTCTATAAGCTACTGGATGAGCCGAATAATATGAAAGAAGTATACGTAATTCAAGAAAGAGCTGAAGAATAAAGGTTAGGTTATCCCCTCCCCCAACCACCTTATATCTTCAGTTCTTTTTTTCTGTGCACTAAAATCCATTCATGAATGCGTTGTCAGTAAATTTTTCTCAGTCACATACAAAACGTATGCTCCTTGCGAAAAATTCACCTCCGCCTTGTCCTGAAAGAATTTAAGCACACAGAAGTTTGTGGACAAAATAAATCACCACTGGAGTGTTTGCTCCGCTGGTGATGGGTGAATAGGATTAGTTCTCTAGTACTCTCTCTAGTTTTCTGCGGTTGAAGCCGACGATAATATCCTCATCAATAAAAAATGTCGGGACGCCTAGAATACGTTTCTCAATGAGCTGTTGTCGCGCATCCATATCTTCTCGCACATTTTTCTCTTCAAAATCTAAACCATTAGATTCCAAATAGTTTCGTGCTGTGGCGCAATGAGGACAGGCTGTCGTTGTAAAGAGCACAATTTTTTTCAATTGGCAGCCTCCATTCAAAATAACAGGAAAACCTTTTCATGTAATGGTTATATACCCTTAGTGAATTTTTCATAATCAAGAACATTTATGGAACTGTTCTTGATGGTTTAAGGAAAGTTATATATAATCGAAAATGCAGGATTATGTTAACCGTTTATCTGTGTAGGAATTCAGTTGGAGGCTATGATGCATATTAAAGATATAAATAGAGCGATTTCATTTGCAGAGAAATCAAACTTGTTCGATACCCTAAATCAAATGTATGGCAGTCTTCCTGAAGGCCAATGCGATGGATGTACAGCCTGTTGTCGTGAGTCCGTACCAACTTTTTTTTATTGAATATATTAATATAATGAACCATCTGAAAAAAGACAAACATTTATTCGATAAGCTTTGGCCAAAGCTTATGGATTTTTATTTTACTGAGCTAACAGAAAAAAAGGGATGTCCATTCCTTGATGAAAATGATAGATGCAGTATATATGCAGTTAGACCTCTTCCATGCCGTTTGTTTGGTTTTTCATCATATGATGTGTATGAATCCAATCTTCGCGCTGTGGAAAAGGGGAATAGAGACGTTAAGAAATATTACAAAATTGCATTTGGAATCGTATTGCCAGATGCTGTTGTAGAGTACAAGGTTCCTTTCTGCACTGATTTTATTCCTGAGAGGACAATCGATACAGAGGAACGCTTAGACTTGTCAGATATCCTATTTGGGCTTGATTCACGTTTCTTGATGAGCGGTGTGCTTGATCCTGAAATGATCAATATGACTTTGATTCATTGGTTTGCTTTCATGGCCTACGATGAAGACGATGCTGGCGATCTTAGAATTCAGATTAGTCAAGAAATACTGGAAAATGGGAGCTCGAAAACACTTCGCAAACTACTAAAAGATAATGCGCCAAAAATTTAAAATATTGACAAGCAAGAATTTCTGGTCTTACAGTTGACAATCTATTTTGCAATAGTGTATAATATTTGACTTTCGCTTGTTAAGGTGATATACTATTATAAGTGACTGATTAGGATGGTGATGCATTTGGCAACAAAGCAGACGCTTACAGAAATCAAACAATGCGTTGAGAACTGTATAGGACAAAGGGTTGTTCTACGTACGAACATGGGTAAAAGAAACGCCAAGGAAAATGAAGGCGTTGTCGAAGAAGTTTATCCGAGCATCTTTATCGTAACTGTTGATGAAGGGCTAGATCGCCAGAGACGTGTATCTTATAGTTATTCAGACATATTAACCGAGACCGTAGAGATTATGGTTTGCTCAACAGAGCAACGAATTGAAGCAATCGAAGTATCTTAATTCGTAAATACACGTTACAGTTCAATCAAAAGCTTGATGGTGAAAGCCAAAAAGCACAATGTACTATGTACATTTTAAAAGAATTAAAGAAAAATGCTGCGCCTGTTTATACAGGCGCTTTTTTCTGTCCAGAATCCGTAGTTTACTCCAGCTCTACATTGCCTCAATCATTCAAAATCCTCTCGTGCATTTAGCACGTTCTGGTATCAGAAGGAATGAGTCGCCTTGATCTGAAGAAATCTAGTGTTGAAGAAATGAATCAATTTGGTGTATCCAGAGAACAACTTCATGGGAATTTAACTGATCTTTCAGAGCTGCTATCAGAAAGAGATGCAGACAACAAGAAAACCATGGCGATGTTCAAAAACATGATGTTACCAACAAGGAAAGTAATAAGTTAAATGACCAAATTGGAAAGGATGTTGCAACTTTAACGGATCAGTTTAAACCTGTTATTGAAGCGATTACAACGAATAGTTCCATAGCAGAACAAACATCCGAGAGTGCCTCCGACATTGAGAAAGTCATTCAGCAGGTTGAGCAGCAATTGATCCAAACACAAGAGATTATGAAAGCAATAAGGGATCATTCCGATACATCTAATGAAATAATTAATAATACTATTGAAGGCATCCATGTTGTGAGTGCAACATTTAAAGATGCTCTTGATAACAACATCAAATCACTGTCAGATCATATACAGACAAAGTCTGTTAATTTGAGGCAGTCAACTAAACAAGTTTAATCTTTGAGCCTTCTGTGAAATTCTCTTTGCAGAAGGCTTTTAATATTCTTATTAAGTTTTAATCCTATACTAAGGAAACCGATGGATGCGTTGTGTATTATGTAATCAGGAGGGGATTACATGATACGATTTTTCTTATTTGCACTTTTCTTAGCTGTTGTTGGGGTATTTTACGCGTTTAGAGTATCTGGTGGCTATAAATGGATCAGAGGAAATGGACGAGTTGTAACAGTTCAAGAAAAAATTGATTCTCACACGAGTATAGTGGTTCATCATGGATTTGATCTGAATGTTATTTATGGTGACGTGTACGATCTAAAAATTGATATTGATGATAATTTAATCGATTACCTTGATGTGTATTCACAAGATGGGTGTTTGAATTTAGGTGTGATACCAGATGTAATTATAAAGTCTGGAACGATGAAAGCAACTGTAACTACAAATAATATTGAGACCGTTAAAGGATCTGGTGCAACCGTGATTGCACTTGGAGAAGGCGTTGTGAATAAAAGCAAGTTTAATATGAAACTCTCAGGCGCCAGCGAAACTCGAGGATATATACATTCTGATGATGTTTCAATTAAAAATTCAGGTGCTACAGACAGCAAACTCAAAATAAACTGCAAAATGCTCTATTTGGAACTGTCTGGTGCTTCTGACTTTAAGGCTCAAGGGCGAGCAGATGAGGTAAGTGTTAAAGTGAGTGGAGCAAGTTCGATCCGTACGGGTGATCTCGTAGCGCATCGTGCAGATATTAATCTTAGCGGTGCATCAAGCTTGAAAATGAATATTGAGCAGTATGTTGAAATGACAGCTTCAGGTGGATCGGATATTGTAATTATCGGTCAACCCAAAATAGGCAAGCAAAATGTAGGTAAAGCGAGTAGTGTGAAGTTTAAATAGGAGGGTTTGTTTTGAATAGATTGGTGCTAGTTATACTGTGTTTCGTCCTTGTATTATCAGGTTGTACAATTAACATTTCTGGACTAAAGAACATTGAAGGTAGTGGAAATGTTGTAGAAGTGAAGCCTGAGGTGGAGTCTTTCAATAAGCTTGGAGTCCATAACGCATTTGATGTTGTGGTATCTGACGGTGATGAGGCAACAGTCATTATTGATATTGATGATAACTTAGTTGATTATCTTGATGTATATGTGCGAGGTGATAAACTTCACATTGGAATGGAACCTGGAATCACGGGTTTTTCTAAAGCGACGTTTAAAGCATATGTAACCTTGCCTGAGATTGAAGGTGTTGAAGGCACTGGTGCAACCTCAACAATATTAGAAGATGGTCTAAAATATGGAGAATTCATGCGAGTTGATATATCTGGAGCAAGTAAAATCAGAGGAGATATAGAAACCGACAAACTTGAGGTTGAGCTCAGCGGAGCCTCGGAGTATAGAGGTGAAGTAAAGGCAGAAGACATAGATATGAGTTTATCAGGTTCATCAGATGTAAGTGTGAGTGGACAAGCAACTAATGCTAGTTTTAGAGCTAGCGGTTCAAGTTCTGTAAACGGTTTTGACCTAGAAACTGATGACGCAAGAATTGATATAAGCGGTGCATCAGACTTAAAACTAATTGTAAATGACACAATTAGAGTTGAGGCTTCAGGCGCTTCAGATGTTTTGATAGATGGTCACCCTTCAATTGAAAAACAAGACATCAGTGGCGGTGCTGATGTGGAATATGAATAGATAGATTAACATTTAGAATAGAAATACCCCTGTGTTCATGAGATTTTATGATACTGGGGTATTTTTTCATTTTGATTAGGGAATGGAGGCGTCTGATTGTTTTAAATATTCCAAAATTAAATAATTTTCAAAAAATTTAAAAAAATTAATATACATTTTGAATAATAAGTATTCTGCAATTACATATTATGGATACTGATAAAAGGGTCTCTAAGGCGCTAGGACAGCAAAAAAAGGTTATAGATGTAAAAATATAGAAAAATATTCAATGGATGAATATTCGGTGTTTAAAGAAAACGTTGTCAAAAATGCACGAAAGGCTGAATCTGTTGTGTTGCAATGGATATGTTAATTAAGTATACTTTAAAAAGTAAGGAAGAGGTCATGAATAAAATGTTAATTAATAACAATTATAATTCGAATCGAAGGTGAGAGGTGTCTTATATGAGTCAAGATAAGCGATTGCAGGTCTATTCAGAAATTGGAAAACTGAAGCGTGTGTTGCTTCACAGACCTGGAGAAGAAATCGAAAACTTGACACCTGATTTGATGGATAGACTGTTATTTGACGATATTCCATATTTAAAAGTTGCTCGTGAAGAGCATGACGCATTTGCACAAATATTTAGAGACAACGATGTTGAAGTGTCTTATTTAGAGGATTTAATTGCGGAAACGATTGAAAATGGAGATGTCAAAAAAGAATTCATCAGTCAGTTCATTAAAGAAGCAGGTGTTCAAGGCATTAAGAAGACTGCTGCACTAACTGAATATTTTAATTCTTTTGGGTCAAACCGAGATATGATCGACAAGATGATGGCTGGTATTCGTAAAGGCGAAGTGTCCATTATTGGAAGAAGCACGCTAGCAGATTTAGTTGATTCTTATTATCCATTCCTAATAGATCCAATGCCAAATTTATATTTCACTCGCGATCCTTTCTCAACAATTGGTACAGGTGTTTCGCTGAACAAAATGCGTACAATAACACGTTGTAGAGAAACGATATTTGCGAAGTACATATTCGAACATCATCCAGAGATTGGACAATTTAATACGCCATTCTGGTATGACAGAGATGAAGACTACGCTATTGAAGGTGGCGACATTTTGGTACTTTCAGAAAAGGTATTAGCAATAGGTGTTTCTGAAAGAACCGAAGCAGCTGCAATTGATCAGCTTGCAAGAAAGATATTTGCAGATGGCCAAAACTTTGAGGTTATTCTTGCACTAGATATTCCAAAGCGTAGGGCATTTATGCATCTTGATACTGTGTTTACCATGGTTGATAGAGATAAGTTTACGATTCACCCAGAGATTGAAGGTCCATTGACTGTATATTCAATTCGTAAGGGTAAAGATGATGGTGAAATTCTAATTGAACAAGAGTCAATGGTTCTTAGAGACCTGTTAATGAAGTATCTTGAGCTAGATGATGTTCAACTGATTCGATGTGGTGGTAAGCGCGGTGTAGATGCTGGCCGCGAACAATGGAATGATGGATCAAATACCTTAGCAATTGCCCCAGGTGAGGTCATAGTATATTCCAGAAACCACGTAACAAATAAATTGCTTGAAGATGCAGGGGTGAAACTACATGTTATGCCATCTTCAGAGTTGTCACGGGGTCGCGGTGGTCCTCGATGTATGTCGATGCCGCTGTACAGAGAATTATTGTAATATTTCGAAAATGGTCAGTCGAGATAATCCGATTTCTTGATTGATTAAATATTTATAAGTTTGTATAATAATACAGACGTAGAAAAACTATAAGCCAATTCGTATAATAACTCGATTCGTGTATTTTAAGGAGGAACCAC
>LQAE01000141.1_pt1 | contig 28275 bp, 30 predicted proteins | sample 1535771 | NCBI WGS metagenome assembly LQAE01 (sample SAMN04331582, study PRJNA305678) | bioreactor metagenome | isolation source: bioreactor_1 inoculated with Wadden Sea sediment 1st replicate of a... | place: Germany:Bremen
TCCCTTATTTTATGTTTCTTTTAGAATGTTCTTCATAGCTTAGACTGTATCCTCGTGGCTTGTTTCAAGATTCTCCAGCCACTCGCTAAATGCAGTACGGAGATAATAGTTGATTGTATTTTCGTCAAATGTACTGCCAGCATGAATTTTACCGACTTTCTTCATGATAGCTCTTTTGTCACCTGGAACCACATAACCTAGAATAGCTGTTTCAACCATATCATTTTCACTAACATAGTAACCAACTTTTACTTGAATAGCTCTTTCCTGTCTAGTAAACCTTACAAAGTTCTGCTGAATTTTAAATTCCATAACATTGTCGTTTTCATTTAGCATAATCTCGCTATTGGAAGCTTCAATTACATCTTCAAGTTCACTAACTAGTGAGTTAAAATATTTTCGGAGCATACCCTCCGCCTCATCTAGTTGATTGTTTTCTGCAACTTGCTTCTTCCACTGCTTAAGATCATCTGCATAATGCTCCTTCAGCTTTTTAACCAACTCATCACGATAATTATAGAAAAAATGTACTGACATTGTTCTTCCCCCTTTCGGTTATAGGTTTGTTGTTTTTATACCCACAGCGATTGGCAGATAACGTCAGTTTATCAATTAAACCTCTATTCGCTTGTAAATGCATAAATAGTGCAGTTATAATAAAATGGAGTGCAATCAGGAGGTATTCATGATCATACATTTCGAAGATGAACATTTCATAATCGTGCAAAAACAACCAAAAGAACCTTGTCAAAGCGATGAAACAGGGGACATGGATCTTTGTACTGATCTTGAGAATTTTATCAATACAAGAGATAATAACAAAGGTAAGAGCAAAATAAATTTATATGTTGTACATAGACTGGACAGACCAGTTGGCGGAATTATTGCGTATGCTAAAAGTAAATTAGCGGCAGATCGACTAACCAAATTGATAAAGGATCGCTCCTTTAAAAAAACGTATCTTTGTGTAACGTGTGGTGAGCCTGTTGAAAAATCAGCTATTCTTGTGCATCATTTAAAGAAAAAAGCTGGACAAATTTCAGCGTCTCCGTTCATAAAAATAACGAAGGCGCTAAAGAGGCCCGATTAAGTTATTCCACACTTGAAACAGTTCAGATAAAACGCGAAGTGTTCTCGCTTCTAAAAGTTAATTTGGAAACAGGAAGACATCATCAAATCCGTGTTCAAATGTCTGAAGCCCACCTACCATTATGGGGAGATGCTAAATATCATCCAAATGCTAGACGAAAACGGAACTGGACACAAATTGCACTTTGGTCACACAAACTAGAGTTCATTCACCCCTTTACAATGAAACCAGTAACTATAGTTGATATGCCACCACAAGTTGATCCGTGGACATCTTTTGCTGATATGTTAAATGAACAATCTAGCAAAACTGTCTAATCATAGTTTAGGAATAATAAAGTAATTATCTTAGGAGGATACTATGAAACAAATTGATAAAGTGACATTTGATAGTAAAGACAAACTTTATAAGTATATGAATATTAAAATGACTGGTCTAATTGGAGATGAAGACGATTGGTTGGCAAACTTATCAAACGCTTCAGCTCTACTAAATCTTCTAATTGACGAGATTAATTGGGTTGGTTTTTATCTCATGAAAAACGACAAACTCGTCCTTGGCCCATTTCAAGGCAAGCCAGCTTGCATTAATATAGAAGTTGGCAAAGGCGTTTGTGGAACAGCTGCTGAAAGCAAAGAAGTCCAGCTTGTTAAAAACGTTCATGATTTCCCTGGTCACATTGCATGTGACTGTGCATCAAACTCAGAAATTGTTCTTCCTATAGTCGTTAACGACAAAGTTGTAGCAGTTTTAGACATTGACAGTCCAAAACTTGAACGATTCGATGAAGAAGATCAAAAAGGCCTCGAACGTATTGTACAAACACTGATTAAATTTGTGGATTGGGCATCTATTTAATTAGACACAATAAAAGGCTTAAATATAAAAAAGCTATGAGATTGGTCTTCATCTATCTCATAGCTTTTTCTTTGCCGTTTATTTTTTTGTAATATTTACGAGATTTGCTTGCCTGAAATACCCATTATTTTATCTAAAACCACATCAATTGGATAAGGTTTCGAGTAATAATACCCTTGTCCGAACTGGCATCCCATCCGCATCAGCACACGACTCTGTTCTGCACTTTCAATCCCTTCTACTATAGTTACAAGATTCAAGTCATTAGACAACTTTATCAAATGATTAACAATAGCCTGATCCTTATAGTCCGTTAATATGTGGTCAATATAAGACTTATCGATTTTTAAAACATCAAAAGACAACTTACTCAAATAGTTTAAAGATGAATACTTCGTTCCAAAATCATCTAAAGCGATTTTAACACCCAGTCTCTTAATAGCATTAATTATTTCTGCGGATTTGTTGAGGTCCTCTACTATGGAATATTCAGTAATTTCAAGTTCTATATTACACGGGTCAATTCTGTACGCCTCGATTTGTTCTTCAATAAATTTAATGAAATTCTTCGCGTGAAATGATTGGACAGAAATATTAATCGAAATCTTTAACTTGCCAAGTGCGTCTGGATTGTCTCTTATTGCTTTAAAAGCATGTCGTAGTACCCATTTATCAACCATGATTATTTGGCCTGTTTTCTCAGCTAAGCTTATTACTTTGCCTATATTATTTTCGTTAAGTGGATTATTGGGCCACCGCAATAATGCCTCCAGAGACACAACCTGATCCGTTGACATGTCATAGATTGGTTGATAGTTTAATTCCAGCTCGTCGTTACTTATAGCGTGTTTAAGGGCCAATTCCATATCTGCTTCATAACGTATTGATTCCATAAAAGATTCAGAAAAGAATTGGTGTTGACCTTTCCCATTCCTTTTTGCGTGATTTAGAGCTATATCTAGATTCGAAGCAAGGTTTGATAGCGTCAACCCATTATGCGGATATCTCACAATTCCAACACTTGCAGATGAACTATACTCGATATCTTTTATGTTCCATTTATTCACAACAAGCCCCATAATAGAGCGGATCATTCTATCAACATCTTCAACGCTTGATCTTTCATCAACCAGTAAAAACTCGTCACCATTCCATCTATATATAGAACACTTTTCAAAGGCACGAACCAGAACATTCCCTAATTTTTCAAGTAGAATGTCTCCATATAGATGACCATATAAGTCATTTAGGTACTTAAAATTATCAAGCCCGATAAGATATAGGGTAAATTGATGTTTATTTTCTATTCGTTCACTAATTTCACTTTCAAATGCAACGCGGTTTTTAAGATTTGTCAAAGCATCAGTTGTGGCAACTTCTAGTAGTCTTCTTTCTTTTTGTCGTTCTCCAGTAATATTCGCGCCATAAGAAGCAATAACTTCTTCTTTTGTTACTGGATCAATTATGTATGACATATTCCAAATCATGTTCACTACATTTCCAGATTTTGTAACAACTTCTGTTTCAATATCCGACACTTTTCCATCTCGCATGATCTCACGTGCTAAATTAGTTAGATTCAAATCATCTTCATTGAGATTAAGCATATTCACCCAGTTGGAGCCTAGTGGACTTACATCAAATTCCAAAAGTTCATTAAAATATGCGTTGCAGTTAATGAGTTTGCCATTAGGCTTCCAAACCATGATCACCATATTGCTTGAATCAAAAATCTCATTTATGAAATCCTTCTGATGTTTTATATCCTTGGTTAAGGTGTTTAGGTCTACCAGCTTCTTTTCTAAGTCTTCTTCCATGGCAACCAGTTCTTCTGAAAAAGTCACCAACTCCTCGTTTTTTCTTGCTAGCAATTTTGTTGTTTCAAATGTTTTTGAATGGTCTACTTTTATCATGTAATAAAGTGCAATACTTGTTATTGCTATAAAAGACCACCCTTTATACATTTGAAACGTTTCATAAGTCTGTATGTCACTAACAAACCAAGAAAGTACTTTGTCAGAGAACAAAATCCATAAGAATCCAAATATCATATATCCCAATGTCGGTTTCCATGGTTTGTTTATCAAATCGATATCATCATATCTGATATCGAGGTTCAATATGCGAAAATTTTTGTCCATGTCACTGCCCACTCCAAACTTGTCAATACCGCTTATTCTAAAATTATATATATTTTCTCTCAATACAATTGAAACCAGAATAACACGCCTGACAGGCGTGTAATTCTGGTTCATTTCAAGTTAATCTAAAGACCTCAATCCATTTCATGACTGATTCATCAGTTTTCATGTACTAACTCCGTTGTCCATTTATATTATACAAATTGGAACATGTATACAAAATATTATACGGGAAAAGCATAAATATTACAAAAAAATTATTTTTAATCAGAGCTACTTATTTTCACCATACACCAACTTCCAGAAAGTTAGACCACTTGCTGCTGCATCATCTAGTGGATGGTGCTTTCGTCCAGGACAGTTGCTAAAAGCCCTTCTATTCAAATGATTCTCATACCCATTCATTAACAACACTGTCGCCAAATCAATTAGTGGGAAAGGCGCTTTGAATTTTCTATTTCTATGGTCTTCCATAACACAATCTCGCAGGAACCGTGCTTCAACAGGTGCACAATTATCTGCTAAAAATACCAACTCGCGACTCTGTCTTTCTTCATCTGTTCGATACTTGATATAAAATTGCCAAAATGCCTCCCTAAGAGCATGGACACTTGGATACTTGGGCATTTCCTTTAAGTGTCTAACAATGTTCTCTTTTGTAAATTGATCCGTAACTTTATAGTTATTCACTATACCAGAGAACTCATTGATAATTCGACCCGTTTCAACATCAATAATTACAACACCAACAGCAAAACCTTCACCATATAATCCATCAGATTCTATATCAAATGAGAATATAAGTTTTTTTGACTCAAGAGCCATACTTTCCTCCTATGTGAACTACTTAATAATCCTGACAATTTTACCGCCACCAAGTATCTGCTCACCATCGTATATAACTGCATGCTGCCCACACGCAGGTGCCCGTTCGGGCTTGTCAAACATAATCTCAACTTGACCATTTTCAAGCTGTTTTGTTCGTGCACTAAGCATTAATCCCCAATTGAACATTTTCAATTGAACCTTCTCAGGGATTTTATTTGAACGTGAATCAATCATATGAAACCCTTCAGTTATGATTCCCATTGCATATGTTTCTGAATCTGTACCTAGAACAATTACATTTCTCATAACATCTATATCAATGACAAACATAGGTTTTTCTAACTCAATACCCAGTCCGCGTTTTTGACCAATCGTATAATAGACAATTCCCTTATGTTGTCCAAGTACTTTACCACTTGTATCAACAAATTTACCTTCTTTAATCGAACCTGGAAGAATCTTTTCTATGACAGCCCCATAATCACCCTCTGGAACAAAACAAATACCCATTGAGTCCTTTTTTTGTGCTGTGAATATATTTCTTTCGGAAACTATTTTTCGTAGTTCATCTTTTGAGTAAAATGTCCCATTAGGAAAAATAATCTTTGATAGTTGTTCTTGAGTTAGGACATGCATAACATAGGCTTGATCTTTACGATCTGCAAGCCCCTTATAAAGTTCATACTGCTTTGTTTGTTCATTAAAAACGACTCTAGCATAATGTCCAGTTGCCATATAATCTGCGCCAAGTTTCAGTGCTTCTTTTAGTAGTAGGCCATATTTCACACTACCATTGCATAGGACACATGGGTTAGGGGTTTGGCCTGAAAGATAAGACTTTGCAAATGGAAGCATGATCTTCTCTTTGAATACGTCTCGCATATCAATAATATGATGTTCTATACCAAGAATGTCAGCAACCCTCTTAGCATCTTGTAGAAAGGCTGGTGGCGCAAGGTCTCCATGCCCATTTGGTAGGTCAAACAAATACATAGTTATACCAAAACAATCATAGCCTTCATCCATTAATCGAATTGCAGCAGCAGTACTGTCAACACCACCACTTAATGCAACTGCTACAGTTCCTTTTTTTATATCTTGATTCATTGAAAACTCCTAATTACTACGTACTTCATAACACCGAAACCTATTATATATCAATTCAGTTTGATATCAAAGATCATACTGCCATCATACATCTATCATTTTTTTAACTCGTCATCAAACAATGTAATATCACATGTTGGCATTAAGTTCCAATCAAAAACATCTATCAATTCTTGAGACGTCACCGATTCACTTTTTTCAATCAAACCTGCTTTATATGCTAATAGCCCAATAATTTCTTCCGCTTTCCAGCCCGTCTCACGAAGGTACCCTAGATCAAGCGACTTATGCCTTTTAGATAATCGATCAGAGTTCTCCCCTCTTAATAGAGGAACATGCCCAAACTCAGGAATATCAAATCCAAACACTTCATGTAGATACATTTGCCTTGGTGACGAGTCTATCAAATCTGCACCGCGAACAATATTATTAACACCCATTAGAGCATCATCAATAACAACTGCCAATTGATAGGCATGAACACCATCGCCTCTTGCTAATACGAAGTCTCCACAATCATCTGCTAGGTTGTGCTTGTAAATTCCATAGTTGAGATCATTAAAATCATAATTCCTTTTTGGGACTTCGATACGCCACGAATGCCTTGTCGAATCTAGTTTTCCTTCAAGAACCTCACCCGATAGGTTTTTACATTTTCCATTATAAATGAAAACCCCGTCTTCCTTATGAGGCGCACTGGCCGCCCTTAACTCTTTCCTTGTGCAAAAACAAGGGTATACCAGTTTTCTATCTTTTAAATCATTAAGAGCTGACTCGTAAATTTCTCGTCTCTCATTCTGAATATAAGATCCGAATTCGCCACCCTTGTCTGGGCCTTCATCCCAGTCAAGTCCAAGCCAGTTCATGTCAGAAATAATCCTCTCACTAAAGTGAGCTTTAGATCTGTCAGGATCAAGGTCTTCTATTCTTAGAATCATTTTGCCATCGTTTTTCCTTACAGACAGCCATGCGAATAATGCTGCCCAAACATTTCCCAGGTGCATATATCCCGTTGGACTAGGTGCAAACCGCCCAACAGGCTTCTCAAAATCTTCTCTACGTCTATATTTGTCTTTCCAATATGAAAAGTCATGTATCATACCTGATTCACCGCCTTTGTTCTACATTTTATAATAGAAAAACTCTGAAATCCAGCGTGATCATTGATATGACCACACTAAGTCTCAGAGTTGCTTAACATAATATTTAATTGATTTCATTTCCTGTTACTTTTTTGTGTTCTCCACAACTGGAATCCAAATTTCAAAACGCATTCCTTCTGATGTTTCACAGTCAGACGGGTAAATTTCTAAATCTGCAGTGCCTGCATGTTCGTAGTTGGTTGCAGGGAACCATTCATGATATATTTGCTTCCAAGTTTTTTGAATAGCATCAGGCAGATGACCTTGGCCAGTGAATACCGCCCATGTACTTTCTGGAACTAAGGCTGTCTCAATTTTACCATCAAGCCCCTCTAGCTTTTCACCACGAATTGCGACAAAATAATCAAACTCTTCATCACCTTTAACGTAGTTAACACATGCACCTAATACATCCCCATCTGTCGTTTGCTTGTATAGCGCGTCTACTTTACCTGATGCATGAAGGTCTTGCCAAAACTTAGGTATTGTTACAAAGTTTTGATTGTCTTTAGAAGACACTTTTTTCTTGAATCCTGTAATTTTAAAAGCTTCCTTTTCGATGATCTTATAGTTCATACGTTTTTCTCCCTTCACAGTCAATTGAAATGCCAACGGAGGAATAGCTTGAAAGTTTTTATCACCTTTTCGAACTGTTGACGGAGACACTCCGTGTAGCTTTTTAAAGGCTTTAGAAAAGGCTTCTGGTGTTTCATAACCATACTTTAACGCAACATCAATCACTTTAGTATTGGGCTGCATTAGATCTGAAACAGCAACAGATAATCTACGAAGTCGTATGTACTCCCCCAGCCTTTTCCCCGAAACCATAAAGAAAATTCTTTGAAAGTGAAAACGTGAAGTATAAGCAACTTTCGCCACCTCTTCAGGTTCAATCTCTTTGTCCAAGTTTTCTTCAATATAGTCGAGTGCGTTGTTTAAACTTTCAATCCAATTCATTTTGCCATCCCCTTCTGTATATAAGGTATCAGCTTTTTAGGGTTTCATCCTGTCATAATTTGCTCTCTAATGACAGATTAGAGTTTATTAAAGTAAGGGTTAAGACCAAAGAACCCTTGAAGAAGCATGGCTGTACGAATTGACACTTCTTCATTTTCTAAAATCTCTTTAGCCTGATTACGGTCGATAATAAGGATATCTGCATGTTCGTTATCTTCCTGATTCATTTTTGACGGTTCACCATCATATGCCCCATACACAATATTGACTCGTTCATTCACTATACCGACCGAAACATAACGCTCTTTTTCAATATAATGAGGCGTAAAGCCCATACCGGTTTCTTCCTTAAATTCTCGTATACTAGCAGATTCTATTGACTCTCCCGCTTCTATAAGTCCCGCAGGAAACATATAAACAAATTGACCTGCGCTCACCCTATACTCTCTTAGTACAACAACTTTCTTTTTACTTTCATCTGTTGCAAACATCATAGCACCATCTGTATATGACTCTGCATGAAAGATCTCTTTTTCAAGTCTGTCTTTATTCTGCCTCGAAACAAGCTCCCACTGCTTTTGTTTACCAGATTTCGTCCTATAGTCTATAACAAATGAGTTCAAATACGATAGCTGATCAACTTCTCTTACCATTTCCACCTTAAGTGGAGACTTCTTAGATTTCATAATTTTCACTCCAACCACTAATATATAAAATTAATCCTCATAATATTTAATATATGCTTTCCACTCCATAGTATCATCGTTATAATAAGATATCCACATTAAGAATTCTAATCAAAATCAAATAGGAATATAAGTAAAGTTTACATAAGAAACGGAAAGGATATATTATGTTTTTTGAAGAACATCTAGAAACACTATTTGACGAGGAATATGAAAAAGTATATTACTCAACTAAACAAAAACTTGAAAATGACCCTAAATACACCTTTAAACACCTTAAGGTCTTTCTTGAGTCTTTATACAATAACGAAGGCAATGATTGGTATGGGCGAGGAGAACTTTTCCAAGTAAAAATTAATGCACAAATCGCAGCAACTGAATGTCTTCGTGACGAATTCTCTCATATGGAAAGTTCTACGAAATAAGAATTTTGTAAAGATTCGCTTAGAAATCTATACACCTCCATCAATCGGGTAATTACATACCAGTTGATAGGAAGTGTTTTTATGTTTGAATGGAAAGAGGACTATGCTTGTGGAATAGAGACAATTGATGAGCAACATAAAGTTCTATTTAAAATGGTATCTGAACTCTATGAGCTTTATCAAAACTCAGATAAGGAAGTCTATCCACCACAATTCGGACAGCTTTTTAAAGGTCTTCAGGACTACACTGTATTTCATTTCACGTCTGAGCAAAAATTTATGCTTCTTCACAACTATCCGAATAGAGAAGAACATGAAAAAGAACACGAGGCGTTCCTTGAATACTTGAATAAAATTAGTATGGACTTAAATACCAAAGAATACTACCAAGTTGTCACTGATGTATTAAAATTCGTGTCTAAATGGATTTTCCACCATATCCAAGAACGAGACTTCGAATTGACTGAGTATGTTAAAAAACACGAAAACACAGTATAGCAAAATACTCTGACTCGATTTTATAAGATTTCTAAAATGAGTCAGAGTTTTCAATGTATCTGTTTTAATTCTGTATCAAAATTTATCTTGAACAATTTTGATCAAGACTTCATGAAATGCGTTAGGCTGCTCAACCATAATGAAGTGACCAGAATTTTTGATTTTATGACAAATCTGATCATTTAACTGATTAAGGATATCCAATTCTCCTGTTTTTTCACCATAAACATATGCTTTTCTAGCACTAATTTCATTAAAGATATTTAGGAGTTCACCGCTATCAGACCATTTTACCAAGCTAAATGCTGACCTATAAAAGCCTATCGCGCTTGCCGATTCTAACTGAGTTGACCACTCTCTCACACCTTTATCTTTTGAGTTTCTTGAACTCTTTTTTAAGTACTCCAAATGCCGATTTTTAAAATACTCAAACTCCATACCCACCATTTTTCGGCTGATAAGACCACAATCACTTGCAATAAAATTCCCTTCAATACTGGTGAATGAAACGAGATCTAGTTTTGAACTTTCGATCATTTTTGATAAATGTATGCCTACAGCGCCCCCCATACTATGTGCAACCACATGGACTTTCTCATAGTTTAAAGATTGAATAAGCTCAAAACATGCGGTCGCTTGATCTTCCATGTCATATGAAAAATCGTCTGGAGCCTGAGACGAACCATACCCCATCAAATCCACTGCTAGTAAAGTATAATCTCTAACCTCATTTGCTTCCCATATGTATTTGAATGACGCCTTATTGCAGCCTATACCATGTATAAAAAACACCAGCTCGTCATTGCCGGCACAAAATTGATAACACATGTCGCCATGTGCTATCTCAATCGGTTTATATAACGTTTCAATACTCATTACGCGCTCCCTTTGTCCATAATTTCCTTCATTCACATAAGAATAAGATTCGACAAAATAGTCCGCCCCTTCACTATAATACTGAAAATCTTACATATGAAATTCTACATATTTCATAAAAAAATTAGAACCGTTTGACTCACTTGTTACACAAGTATATGATTATTGTATCAGATCCCCAAGTAAAATTTACTAATTTTACTTAACTGTCCTAAACCAATGAACATCGGAGGAAATATATGCGTATTTTTGATCAAGACAGTGGTTTCAGTAAGTATGGGGCAATCGTATTTGATTTGATACAATTGAACTTTTTAGTTTTAACAATTACAATTCTAACAGCAGGTCTAGGCTTTGGTGCCGCAGTTACAGCAATGATATTTTCCATAGATCGAACAATTTTCGAAGGCAATGGATATGCTCTCAGAAACTTCGTTAAAAGCCTTAAACTCAATTGGAAACAAGCATCAATTCTTTGGATATGCTCTATGGCGATTATGACTCTTAGCAGAATTGCCATTGATATTCTCAGTAAAATGGATGGGTTCATATCTTCTTTCTCGATAGTACATATGGCTATCATCCTAGAAGTGATATTTATTCTGATATACGCTATTCCAACAATGGCTCTTGTCGATGTGAAGTTAAAGGAACTCGTTCAGAACGCCTTTGCCTTAGCTCATAGACATTTACTAACAACTATCACTTGTGTTCTACTTATTGCACTCGGAATTTACTTAACATTTGAGCTTCATGGGATTTTCCTTCTTTTCCTTGCAAGCGGTGTCGGTGTTATGATAAACCAACTTGTTGTTAGGACCGTATTGATAAAATACTTTACTGACGAGCAAAAGCAGAGTTTGTTTGCCAATACGATATGTGTGCCAAAAGACTATAATGATCTATAAACTCTATTTTCCTTAAACTAGAAAAGGTGTGATTCCACTGGAATCACACCTTTTTATTGTTTTCTTATCTCGAAGCATTTCTATAGTGACGCTTTCATCTCTTCAAGTGTAAGCACCTCGCTACGAATCATTGAATAAAGGCGGTTACTTATAATCTGACCTTTATGCTGTGCAACATCACGCATGATACCTTCAAATTTGTATCCAGCCTTTTCAGCCACCCTTGCAGATCCAATATGACCTTCTATCATACATATTTGAAGTCTTGAGATCGGACGGTATTCAAACATAAAGGCTGAAAAAAGCTTAACAGCTTCGGTCATGTACCCCTTTCCATGATAACTAGGATCGAATAACTTATACCCCAGTTCATAACCATTCAGATAAGGACTTCCTGGGAAATATGAAACAAAACCTATGAGTTCATCCTCTTTGGTTGTAATCATAAGTCGTCCTGTTTTTTCAGAAAAATATCCGTGCTCGTTGTATAACTTTTCCGCTTCAGATATTGTCAAAACCACTAAAGGATAATACGCCCCAGGAGAGGACGTGTTATTCGTCAGATTTACATATGTTGCAATTTCATCTTTTCTCATAAGCCTTAAGTTTATGTTCTTACCTTCTATCATGTTCAGTCCCCCCATTTCATTTCTAATTGTCTCAATTATAACATTTCAAAATATTTGACGGAACATTCATTTTTAACTAGAAAAAAAGCAAACACCTCACGGCGTTTGCTCTAATACGTACTAGTAATTCAAATACGGCATTGGGTCTATAGGTTCACCATTTCTTCTAACTTCAAAATGAAGACAAGATCCTGTTGTCGAACCAGATGTTCCAACACGAGCGATCAGCTCATCTTTATTTACAGTTTGACCTACAACCACAAGGAGTTCACTTGCATGTCCATATAATGTGTTTATACCGTTGCCATGATCAAGAATAACTGTGTAGCCATAGCCAGAAATGTACTTTGACGAAGTCACCACACCTGCGTCTGCCGCTCGAATTGCAGTTCCAATTGGTGCGCCAATGTCTATTCCCTCATGCATTCGTCCCCATCTTGTACCAAAACGAGATGTTACAACACCATTTGCTGGGTTGTTAAACTCACCTGAAGCAGCCACTTCCTTCCACTTCGTTCCCGTTAACATAATTGTACTTGTAGGTTCTTTTATAACAACTTCTGACAATACCTGTTCGTTTTCAAGAATTCCATTTATGTAAGTCGCTTTGACTTCCACTTTCTTGACACCATCTTCACCTTGCTCTTTAAGCTTGTAATCACCAACATACATAGAATCAATTTTTTCGTAGAAGGTGTTCGCAATTACTGGGTGCTCCTCAATAGAATTAACTGTTGCACGAACATTAATCCATGCCTGAGGAAGATTTAAATTGATCTCTTGGCCTATTTGCAGACGAGTCAAATCCTTATCTGAATTTGCTCCAGCAATCTCTTCTATTGATAGGTCGAATCGACTAGCAATGTCCCAAGTTGTGTCACCTTTTTCAACCTTATATGTTAAAAGTTCTTCTTTGCCTGTTTCATATGCAGTCCAGACCGTGTCAAAGTTGGATATGTTTGATTTGTCCACTTCAGTTTGCTTAATTTCGATTTTTTCAATAAAAGCCACGTCTTGAAGTTTAACTCTTTCATTTACGTATTGATCTTTTATCTTTGTAAGGATTGCTTCTGCTTCAGCTTTAGATTTCATTGTGAAAAACGGTGTATTATCTATTGATATCATATAACCGTATGTTTTGAATTTCACACTTTGATTAAGAATTTCTATTATCTTTTCACTTTCTAGAATCTCATCTTCAGACACTAATCCAGTTTCATAAGTAATATTGGTCATTTTTTCTGCTTGATAGAATCCTGATTCGGAATACTCATTCAGCAGAGCTTCAATGTGTGCGTCTACCAGTGTTTTGTCGGCAACATGACCAACTTCAACACCATTCACCAGTAGTTTATAGGCTTCTACTGGCGTTGTTTCAATTGTGTATATAACAACCAGAACCAACGTAAAGGCTGAAATCCACCATTTATACTTTTTCAGTTGTTCCATATATTAACCTCATTTGTATACTCGATTTATGTACTCATGACAACTTATTCTATTTAATAAATGTGATGACTTTGTGACCAAATTATTTCATTTTAGCTCAACCGTTTACTATTGTATCATATTTCGGTACATATGAAAAACCACTCATGTGTTATGAGTGGTTTCGTTAATAACAAAATTAAACTGCATTTCATTCTACTAGCTATTATAAATGACTGCCCGCTTTAACAATTGTCTCCAAGTTGTTTATAAAAACATCCACCAAATTGGGATCAAAGTGTACTCCCTTTTGGCTATTTATATAAGCCAACGTTTCTTCTTGTGACACAGCTTCTTTATAAATACGTCTGTGTGTCATAGCATCAAAAACATCTATAATTGACAACATTCTAGCATTCAGTGGTATCTCTCTGCCTTTTTTGCCTGCTGGATATCCAGAACCATCAAATTTTTCATGATGATTAAGTGCAATATCTGCAGCTATTTTCAACACTTCTAAGTCGGAGTTGTTGAGTATCTTGTAACCATGAGTCGTATGAGATTTAATAACTTCAAACTCATCCGTATCTAATCGCCCAGGTTTCTTTAGTATTTTATCTGGAATCGCAATTTTCCCTAAATCATGCATGGTGCTTGCTACTTTTACAACCTCACTTTCAGAATAAGAATAGTGATTACAAAGACAAAACTGATACATCATTTCCGATATGCGTTTAACATGGCTTCCTGTTTCTTCATGATGGCTGTCTACAATTTCACCCAAGGCAAATACAATTTCTTTTTGAGTGGTATTAACCATATTGTTCAAAATATAGTTATCAAGTGCAATGGAATAATTCGCTAAGAACAACTGGATCAGTTCCATATCGAATCCACCCTTATCGCCTTCGATGTAAATGTAATTACTCAAATGACTTTTACCACTACTTTGAATCATTACACCATTGTCTACTGGATGAATAATTGAATTAACATCTCTGTCCGTGTGCATCCATTTATTGATAAAGTTTAAGTCTGGTATGGCTTCGATTTCCTTTCCAACAAAATCTTCATATTTTCCAGTGGCTGCAACAATGGTATTCTTATTACTCTTCTCCATTGTAACAAAACCATTTGAAGCTTTCCCTGAATCCTCACGGATATAGAGCATATCAGCATGGTCTGTGTTGAAATTAGATAACTCCTCTAGAATACTCATGAGAAATTCTTTCAAAGTATTGTGTTCAAATAGTCTAGCGCTGGTTTGTATAATTTTTTCTAGTCCGTTCCTATGTCTTTCAAGCCGCTTTAAATCTCTAAAATTTCTGAGGGCTGAGTATAATGTTGTATTAAGCCTTTTCACTGTCAACTCAGTTTTAAGTCTATAATCATTAATATCAAAATCTCTTATGATTTTTTCTTCTGGCGCTTCACCAGGTTGGCCTGTACGCAAAACAATACGAGTTAGTCCATTTTTGAGTACATGACGCAAATGTTCAACGACTTCAAGCCCAGCATGACTTCTTTCCATGACAACATCAAGTAGAATTATGGCTGTATCGGGGTGATCGGCTAATACTTTCATAGTTTCATCACCTGAGTATGTGTCTATAAATTCGAGTGCTTTTCCTTCAAACTCAAAATCACGAAGGATCATCTTAGTAACCCTATGAATTTCATCGTCATCATCGGCAATAATCACTTTATAAGTATCTTTTTCTTCCATTTCTTCTTCTTCTGTATCATCTTGTAAGAAATCTAATTCAAGATCATCAATATCCCATTTTTTCATATTCTCACCTCTACTTTTATGTCCGCTCTAGATTAAGATTTCTTAGATTGGTTCAGCGGAATTCTGATGACGAATTTTGTTGTTTTTCCCAACTCGCTCTCACAAGTAATTTTTCCGTTCAGTTTACCCGTTACAATGTTATACACAATATTCAAACCAAGTCCACTTCCGCCTTTTTTCCGATTTGTCGTGAAAAACGGATCAAATATTCTTGCTACATTCTCTTTCGAAATACCCACACCATCGTCTTCGAATTCAAGTATTAAGTCATTCTGATTTAGACTAGCAATAATTTTAATATGACCTTTTTCTATGCCATCAAATCCATGAATTAATGAATTCATTATTAAGTTTGTGAGAATCTGAGAAAACGCACCAGGGTAACTCCTTATTTCAAGAGCTCTATCACAAATAATTTCAAACTCATGTTCGGTGTTTTTATATTCGTGTTTCAGGGCTAACATTACGTCTTGAATATAGTCTGCCACCATGAAATCTGAAATGGTCTCGATGCTTTGATTAACCGATATTTCTTTGAAACTCCGAATGAGCTCTGAAGCACGAAGTAAGTTTGTATTTATTATTTCGCTGCTTTCTTCCATGTTATTAATATAATCTACTAATGTTTGCTTCGACATTTTTCCTTCTTTGAGTTTGTCGAAAGTACTATTATTGATTTTCTCCATATACGAACCAGCTGTTACAGCAACTCCAAGTGGAGTATTAATTTCATGCGCAATACCCGCAACAAGACTACCTAAAGATGCTAGACGCTCTCTATCTATTAGTTCCTGCATTGTTGTTTCAAGTTCGGAAGTCCTCTGCTTCACCAAAGATTCCAGTTCTTCTTTTTCCGCCTGTAATAAACGTTCAATTTCCTCCTGAGCTAAAATCAACTCAGTAATATCTGTATTTGTTCCTAAAACAGAAACAACTTCACCTTCATTATTCAATTGAGGAATAAGCTTTACACTCAGTACCTTTCTAACATCATGTTTGTCGTGGAAGCTAAACTGGAACTGGCATTTCTCTCCGTTCTCAACAACTTCATCAAATTTTTTCTTCCATAACTTTAGTGACTCATCGCCCGTGAATATCACGGTAAATTGTTTTCCTATGAGTGATCCAGACTCGACTTCAAGCGCTTTATCAAAGCTGTTGTTCATCGAAATAAATATACCGTCTCTAGACACGCTGTAAATCATATCGTCAACGTTTTCTATAAGGGAACGATACTTTTCTTCACTCATTTTTATTTTGTTAAAAGAGTCTTTAAGATTTTTAGACATATTATTAAAAGCTAGAACCAGTTCTCTTGTTTCATATAACTGAAGACCTTCTATATCGAGTCTAGATTCAAAATCCCCTTCTGAAAGTTTTAAAGCAGCTTCAGCACTTAGGAGTATTGGTTTTGTAATTCTCGATAATAAGTACATTGCAATTAACATGCTAAGAAATAACATGATTGAAGTGATTCTAAGTGTAGTACTCTGGCGTTCCTCAACTGCCCCCATCAGGTCTGTTTCAGGAATAACCACAACAATGTTCCAATTAAGTCCTACAGGGTCATGTAGTGGAGAATACATTGAATAATGTCTTTCGTTACCAATCATTATTTGCTCGACTTGACCATAAGCCACTCCTGAAGAAATGATATGATCAGCACTTAGTTTAACCATATCGTTTTCAGCTTCAGTGGCTGTGAGCATATCTGCAGAAGGTGGATCTCCCTCAGTAACTTTAACAAAATCCTCTTCCAATGAATGGGCTAATATATTCCACTTATCATCTACAATGTATATGACTCCATTCCCCTTCATTTTTTCAGACACTAAAAACTCATTTATCATGTTAAGCTTTACATCAGCGCCTGCCACTCCCCGAATCTCGTTTTCATCGTCAAAAATCGGTAACAATGACGAAATAGTTAACTCCATTTTTTCGTCATAGTTCACATATACTTCAGACCACTGAATCACTTGATTCTCTTTAACGGGCATATACCACTGACGCGTTCGCGGATCATATTCCTTGAAATTAGCAAGAACATCCGAATTCATTCCATCTGATGCATATATGTTTAGATCAAAATCAGTTCTTCGATCCTTTAACATTAGACTATAGGTATTATCATCATTTGCCCTATATCCTATATAGTTTCCATTTTCGTCACCATTTCCAATAACACTAATCTGAGGTAAATTAACTCTGGTTTCTGTTATAAAGTCCAACGTATATTTTTCAAGTTCAGTCAAATCATCATAACCGTAAAGTTTTGCACGAGAAATGTAATCCTCATAAAAAACCAAAGCCCTTTGCGGTTCTATAAGTAAAGCATGTAACCTCTGTTCAGTGTTCTGATATAGCGCTTCAAGAACTTTTGAACCTTGCTCTTTAGCTAGGAAATCATAGTCACGTGAGTTGAAGACTACAAACATTGTCAATATTGCCAACATTATGACCACAATCGGTAAAATCACTGCTGTTCTCAATGATACATTCTTTAACTTCATATTTCCCACTCCCGCTATACGATCTTATTTGGTACTGGTCCACCCACTATACCATCTCTATATTTCATTATACTGGTAAAATTATTGAATATTCAACGTATTGTTTATAATACTAAACACTCTTTTCATTTAAATTATATATACCCAAAACTTGACCTAAACTCAGATTTTCTAATATTATGCTTCTACATTTTTAGGGAGTGTCACAACAAATTTCGTACCTTTGTCCACCTTACTTTCTACAGTTATAGAACCCTTCAAGCTTTGTTTAATAGAGTTATATGTAATGTTGAGTCCTAAACCTGTTCCCCCTGTACCACGGGTTGTTGTGAAGAACGGTTCAAAAACATGTTTTAAGTTGTCTTCAGTAATTCCCATCCCGTAATCTCTAACAGTAATATTTACAAACTCATTCATTTCTTCAACAATAATATCGACTGTTCCGCCACTTGCATTATATCCATGAAGGGCTGCATTCATGATAAGGTTCACCATTACTTGGTAGATTGCCCCTGGAATTGTGTTGACTTCTAATGAATCCACAGACTCCAAATTCATAGTTATATTTGACTTTTTTAGGTTTGGTTCAAGTCCTCTAATGATGTTTTCTATATAGTCTATTAAGTCTATTACCCTAGGCTCGTGATTCATTTGGTCTGAAGATATCAGCTTAAAACTTCCAATCAGTTCAGTCGTTCGAGTAACATTATCAAAAATCAACACTTCACTTTCAAGCATGGATTCTGTGTATTTCACCAAATCATCTTTCTTAGCGAATTATTACTAAACTTCTCAGATAACTTGCTTGTAGCTTCTTGCATATACGTTATAACCGTTAAAATGATCCCAAGTGGTGTGTTAATTTCATGTGCAAGGCCAGTGACCAAATTACTCAATGAAGCTAGCTTCTCTGATTCTATTAATTGCTCACGTGTATCATTAAGATTCATTAGGGTATTTTCTAATTTTTCATTCGTTTGACTCAGTTCAAGCGTTCTTTCATCTACTCTCTTTTCAAGATCTTTATTCATACTTTCGATTTCTCTATTTTGTGAGATAATCTTGGTTTCACGTTTTTGGATTTTATCTGCCATTTGAGTAAAATTGCTAGCAATTTCATTAAACTCGATAAACCGACTAGGTTCAACAGCCTCTTCGTAATCGCCGTCTGCAATATTCCTAGTCCGATTCACAAACACAGCAAGATTAACAATGATCATATTATTCAGCCTACTGCCAAGAATAATGACTATAAGTGTTGATAATACAATGATCACTGATAGAATAATAGAAAACTGTACAACTTTGTCTCTTTGCTTAGAAACATGTTCATATAGAACAATATTCCATCCTTTATAATTTGATTCTACATTTGTACCATAATACTGTTCATTGCTTATTCTAACCTCATCATAGTCCAGCTTCACTCGATTAACATATGGATCTGTAATTCTTTGTTCTACGTTTTCATAAATTGAATGAAGAATATATACACCAGTATCATCTGTAATACCAATAATAATTCCTTCATCCTCCAAAATTGAACTGAGTACATTTTCTAATCGTTCAAGTTGAATAGTACCAACGAGGATAGCATCATCCATAGGAAGGGCAAAATCAATTGAAACTTGCCCAAATCTTCTATCTACATACGTATGAGACCAATGTTTTTTCTCACCACTACGTATTGCTTTGAAATACTCTGCACTTGAAAAATCAAATCCAACATTGCCAGAGTTTCTCGGATAATTGAAAACGGATAACCCTTCGCTATTAACAATATGATAGTGATTGAATTTATTTTGATTTTGGTGATATAAATCAAAAACAGTGCTCAACTCGTCAGCACTAGCAATATTACTTATTTGCTGATCATTCAATAACAAGTCTCTGAGCATTCTTAGATTGCTTTCAGGTTCTTCAAAAAAACGCTCAACACTGACCTTCAAATTTTCTACAATCTGAAGGTTATTACTTTTGGAAAGCTCACTTAAAAACGATGTAGAATAGTACATCGCAAAAGAGCTAATAAGTACCAATGGCAAAATTATTGATGTAGCAAAAAATAAGTTGAGTGTTCTTCCAAGACTGACGTGTCTCATACTATCACCATCTACTCCAGTGTGATTAACTCACCATCTATCACCACTGCTAAGAACAGTTGGCGTTTAACATCTCCATATTCATCAAGCTTTAATGGTGAAACCAAACCTTCCATTTCCCCAATTGACAATAGGGTTTTCTTAATTTCTTTATACTCTAAATTATCACTTTTAACGAGTGATTCAAACAAAAGTGTAGAAGCTTCATATGAATAAACAGCAGCAAATTCAGGTTCTTTCTTATACTTTTCATAATACGCATCTCTAAACATTAAATAGTTGGAGCCATCGAGGTTTCCCATGAAAGAAACAAAAGCTGCACCTTCCACAGCACGTCCCCCTTCATCAAGTTCATTTACTGCCATCCCCCAGTTAGATGAGTATATGCGTACATCAATATCATCCTTAAAGAAGACTTGACTCATAAACATAACATCATTAGGATTCATTACATACATAACACTGTCAAAACCCCCAGCCTTGTAAGCATCAATTATAAACTCGGATTCATCAACCAATCCATTAACGACTGGATACTCTTCAGTTTGACCCTTAAACGATTCAATAAAGCCCTCGTTTACACCATCTGCAAACTTTTTATTATCGTTATCATATATTAATAGTGTCCTGTTACTCTTATCAGTTGCATAGTCTCCCAAGGCAATTCCTTGGTCATAATTAGACGGAATAGTTCTAAAAAAATTATCATCTTTTCCAGACACTTCATAGGTAGAAAGCGTTGGACTCATAACGATAATTTCTTTATCTTGAACAGTTTCAAACAAAGGTTTTGCTTTTGATGATAACTCATGTCCAAAAACAATCCCAATTTCGTTATTTAAAAACTCTTCATTTATAGATTTGATAAGTTCACTGTCATTTTTATCATCCTTTATTATCAAAACAATTGGACGTCCATTAACGCCACCTTGGTCGTTAATTTCTTCAACTTTTAACAATATACCATCTCGCATAGCAATACCTATACTTGAGTTAGGGCCCGATAATGTTCCTACAAATCCAATCTGAATAGGCTCTTTATTGCCACATGCCACTAATACAATCAAGAGAATTAAAATCAGTATAAAAAACATTCTAGAACGCATTGATATCCCTCCTTAGACCTGTACTTCATTTGTACCCTTAAGTCTCTATTTATAGCAGATTAAAATAGTCCAGTTCATTCTAACAATATAATTCGAACAAAAACGAATAAGACCGATATCTAAGATATCGGTCCAAAAAATTTTATTCAATTAATCGCTGAAATCGGGTTGCTACGTATATTGCTACAAATGAGTGTATATGCTAGTTTAACTACTATAATATCTAAAAAAGTTTAATAGCGTAATGCGAACTGGTTAGAGAGTAAACATTTTTATATACCCAACCTCAACAATTTGTAACATCATTATATGCGAAAAATGTCGAAAATACAAGAATTGATTAATTTTTATCATATGTTAGTACTAACTACCTATACACACCACGATTTAATTTAAAGAATCTTGCTAAAGAAAGATCTTGTTCTTTCCTCTTTTGGATTGTCAATAACCTGACTCGGTGTTCCTTCTTCACAAATAACACCACTATCCATAAAAACAACTCGATCTCCTACTTCTCTAGCAAAACCAACCTCATGTGTTACAACGATCATTGTCATACCATCGCTTCCTAGTTTTTTCATAACTTCAAGAACTTCACCAACAAGCTCTGGATCAAGCGCTGAAGTCGGTTCATCAAACAACATAATTTTTGGTTTCATCGCTAACGCTCTTGCGATAGCAACTCTTTGTTGCTGGCCACCCGAAAGCCTAGATGGATACTCATTGGCCTTATCTGCTAATCCTACAGTTTCTAATAGCTTAGTGGCTTCACTTTTTGCGTCTTTCTCACTAATATTTTTTACGAGCATTGGAGCTTTCATAACATTTTCTATTGCCGTTAAGTGCGGAAATAAATTAAACCTTTGAAAAACCATTCCAAGCTCCATACAAAGCTCTTGTGCATGTTCAGGACGAATATTGATTAAATCCTTATCATCCATTCTTTTGTCTGCGAGTTCACCATCAATGTAAACCTCACCAGATGTTATTCTTTCCAAATGGTTCAAACATCTTAATAGTGTCGATTTTCCTGAACCACTGGCTCCTAATACACATACAACTTCATTTTCCGAAACTGAAAAATCAATGCCTTTTAATACTTCAAGATCTCCAAAGTATTTATGAACATCAACAACCTTAATCATTTCCTTTTTACTGCTTTTACTATTCATAAACACCCACCTTCTTTTCTAGCTTCTCAAACCCAAATTGAATAATGGATGTCAGAATTAGATAAATAACAGCTGCATATAAGTAATAAATCCACTTTCCAGAGGAACTACTCATTGTCTTGGTTGTTCTTAACAAGTCGGAAATAGCAACTGTGGATGCAAGTGAAGTGTCTTTAATAAGCATAATAAACTCATTTCCGACTGATGGTAAAAGACGCTTAAATGACTGTGGAATAATGATTTGAAACATAGCTTGATTGTAACTCATCCCAAGTGCTTTAGCGGCTTCCATTTGGCCTTTGTCGATTGACTCTATACCCGCTCTAAAAAACTCAGCAAGATAAGCTGTTGAATTTAAGGAAAAAGCTATAAAACACGCCATTAGCGGATTAATAGGAAATGGTCTTCCAAACACATCTTTCATAATGAGCGGCATAGCATAAAAAATCATAAATAGTTGCAGTAAGAGCGGTGTGCCCCTAAAGAACCAGACATAGATCCATGTAATTTTATTGACCAATTTATTTTTGGATATTCTACCGATTGCTACCAGCATGCCAAAGACAATACCAAGAAGAACCGCAACTGTTGCAATAATTAGGGTATAGCCTGTCCCTTTAATGATTGCTTGAATTTGTACTGGATTTAGCATATACACAACCTTACTCGATTACTTTAATCTCGGCATCTATTTCAGTGGCAAAATCGGCAGAGAACCATTTTTGTGAGATTTCCGACATTTTACCGTTTTCTTGTAATGAAGCAATAGCGTTATTTACATCGAGTGCCAACTCACTATTCTCTTTTGCTATACAAACACCAATTGGCTCATTTGATAAAAGCCCAGAAGTGATCTTAAACGACTCTGGATCATTTGAAATATAAAATCCACCCACGGAACTGTCTACCATAATGTAGTCAATCGAACCGCCTTTAAGTGCTGCAAATGCTTCCATTACTGAATCAAACTGTGACAGAGACAAATCATACCCTTCTTCAATAAACTTCTTTGCTGCAATATCTGCAGTGGTTTCCAGTTGAACACCAACCTTCTTTCCTGCAAGAGCATCAATCGAGTCAGCTGCTTCGCTTTCTGCAGCAGTAACTATTACAATACCATTTGCAAGGTATGGATTAGTCATTTCAAATGCATCCATACGATCTGGTGTAATGCTGACACAGGAAATAATCATATCGTATTGTCCTGTGTTGACACCATTGAAAATACCATCCCATGCAGTTGGTACAAACTCTATTTGCGCACCCATTTCTGAAGCTAATGCATTAGCAAAGTCGATATCAAATCCAATTAAGTCATTCGTCGCTTCATCGTGATACTCGAATGGTGGGTAAGCATCGTCTAGCCCGACTTTAATGACCTTCACCTCTTCTGTATCTGCAGACGTACTTTCTTCTGCTGGTGCTGAACATCCAACTAATGCTGCAACAGCTAACATAATTACTAGTAGTACCGAGAACCATTTTTTCATTTTGAACCCCTCCGTTTTTTTATAAATGTTTATGCATTTTTATTCATAATTTTCATTAACTATACTATACGTTTTTTCATAACACAATAGTTTTCTTCAATTTTTTTAAAGTTTTTTGTTCATTTGAGTGGTATTTGTACAGAAAAACGATTTCCAGATACGAATCAGGAAATAAGCTGTTCCCATTCAAACTTTGTATATTTATTCTCACCCTGAATGTTTAAGTGATATAAAAAGAACGTGTCTTCATAGACAGAAGACACGTTCTTTTACAATTTCATAAACATTATTCACTTGTTCCATTTAATTGCCTTAGGTTCTCATAGGTATTAACATTCATAAACATATTCTGATTAAAACCTTGTTTCACCCATTTTTTCTCATCCACTTCTTTCACTTGAAGTTCTTCAAGTAACCGAATTATTTTAAGGTGACCTTTTTCTAATGCAGTACTAAATACACTTTCTATCGATTTAGAATAAACAGCACAAAGCGGTTGTAACATACCTTCACTAACAGGTACAACAGCGTCATAGTCAGTCTGTTCACCTAAAAGGTACTCAAAAAAATTTCATCTATTAAAGGGGTGTCAACTGATATTACGACAACATTCTTATGTACTGCATTATAAATACCAGTGTAGATACCGCCCACAGGACCTTTACCGCCTTCATGATCTACTATAACCCTCACATTGTTATAGCCAGACGTATACAACCACGCCCTATGAGATTCATAATTATTCTTGGAGGCTGTTATAATCACTTCACTAAATTTTTTTACAGCCTTAAGCGCATGCTCGATTAACGGTTTCCCACTATACATAGCATACGACTTGTCTTGCCCATTCATTCTCTTACTAGCGCCACCAGCCAAGATCACAGCGGTTGCTTCTATCATAATAGAACCTTTCGTCTTTCTCACTTCAACTCAAAATAACTTCTACTACAACTATTAATTAAGTGGGTCAAATCCATACTTCTCAAAAATCACACTTCCATCTTGACCCAATATATAATCGTATACCTTCTTTGAGATTGGAGATGCACCCTTCAATAATCCAATATAATACGTACCAGTAACATTGTACTCACTTGGTATTTCAAGGACACTAACTTTGTCTCGAACCGATTGGGTAACATCAGTCTTATAAACTATTCCAGCGTCAGCCTCTCCCATAGCAACCTTCATGAGTACTTGGCGCACATTGGTTTCCTCAGAGACAAGATTTGATAGTACTTCTTCAACATATTTTTCACTAGACACTTTTGAATATTTCTTTAAAACCTTCCGGGCATAGTCACCTGCTGGCACATTTTCCTGTGCTAACACAAGTTTGAATTCTTCGGTTAAGTCATTCAACGATTCAACTTTAACCTTACTATCTAAAGTGAGAACTATAACCATTTCATTTGTCAGAAATGCTTCTCCAGACTCGAACACATTCTGGTGACTTAGAGCCTCAAAATGCTCTTCATTCGCTGAGAGGAATATATCTGTTTGGGCTCCGTTTTCTATTTGACTTCGCAAGGTTTTAGAACCAGCTAAGTTGAGTTTTATATCGACTCTTTCATGACTCTGTTCATAGGAGTGCTTTATATCTCCTACTGCATTTGTCAAAGACGATGCTGCGAATATTGTAACAACGTCATCATTATCATCTATATTGTTTTTCGTACATCCAGATACTCCTATAAGCAAGACTACCAATATCAGAGTAACAGCGAGTTTAGGATACAACATGTATCTCATCTCCTTGTTGAAGTCTCCCCTCTGAAAGAACCTTTGCAAAAATACCTTCCCTTGGCATGATACAGTCACCCACTTTATGATAAATTGCACAGTGGTGGTGACACTCTTTACCAATCTGAGTGACTTCTAAAACTACATTCCCTGATTTAAGTTTTGTACCTATTTCAAGTCCAGATAAATTAATACCTGAAACTATTATGTTCTCACCAAAAGCACCGTTCAGTAAGTCTACACCTTTTGCTTTAAAGTCTTCAATTTTCTCATAGGACAATAAGCTAACCTGCCTATGCCAGTCGCCAGCATGGGCGTCTCCCCTAATACCATGATTTAAAACTAGATCTATATACTGCTGTTGAGTCTTTTGTATACCTTTAATGTCACTGGTACAAACAGCTATGATTTTAGCCATATTATCCTCCTATTTGATTCATACTTCTATCATCTTTTTCATTAGTGACTTCTCCAAAGTTGTGTGCAGTCGGCTTACATTCAACAGCTATTCGTAATGCTTTAGTAAGCTCTTTGTCACTCATACCTGCCCTAAGCTTTTCTCTTAAATCAATTCCATGACCTGAATGCAGGCATAACTTTAAAAAACCTTCCGACGTAAGTCTAATACGATTACACGTTTCACAAAACTGGTGACTCATTGGACTAATAAAGCCTAAATCTCCATGTGCACCTTGTAACTCAAAATATCTAGCAGGCCCTTGTCCAGCTTTGTACTTAATTTCCTTCAACTCATAACCAGATGTACGAATTTTTACTATAAGGTCTTCATTACTTATCCCTATAAATTCGGTGCCTCTTCCAATGGGCATAAGCTCAATAAATCGAACATCAACTGGGTACTTTTTTATAAGATCAACAAAGTCTAAAACTTCATCATCATTAATACCTTTCATAAGAACAACATTAATACGAACCTTTAAGTTTCTTTCAATGGCATGTTTCATTCCACGAAGTACTTCGTTCAGATCAGCATATCTTGTAATAGCCTTAAACTTGTCTGCTTTCAAGCTGTCTAGGCTAAGATTCACCCTATTCAGGCCAGAGTCAGCAAGTTCCTCAACCATTTTCTCTAAAAGAACTCCATTCGTTGTAATAGAGACTTCTTCAATGCCCTCAATAGTTTTTAAAGACTTAACAAGTCCAGTTATCCCCTTTCGAATAAGGGGTTCGCCACCTGTTAATCGAACCTTTTTGACACCTAACGATGCAGACGCCTTAGCAATGCGCAGAATCTCCTCATATCTTAGTATTTCATTATGTGAAGTGTGTTCAACACCTTCTTCTGGCATGCAATAAATACATCTGAGATTACACCGATCTGTTAAGGATATTCTTAGATAATCTATAATACGCCCTTCATTATCTTTCACGAGTATGCTCCTTAATCTGATTAACAACCAATTGTAAAACTTTTTCTTGGTCATTCAACCCAAATACTGATATGTCCTTGTTCTCAAGATTTAGCTCAACATCTGTAACAACCCCCAGTAGGGTGTTTGTATCACAGACAAGACTTTCTGATATTTCTTTTCTCAATACTTCTATTTTTTTATATTTTGAGTTTTTGTACCCCTCAAACAATATGACGTCCATATCAAACAGCTCTTTAATTAAGTCATCTAGAGCAATATTTTCAGATTTTCTTACTGATACAACTGCGTATTTTTTCTTTGATGCTAATATGACACGATTGGCACCTGCAACCCTATGTCGGTAGGAGTCTTTTCCCTGTTCATCAATTTCAAAGTCACCGCTATGATGTTTTATTGTCCCAACCCTATACCCATCATTACGAAGCTTGTTGATTAGAAACTCCAGTAGTGTTGTTTTTCCAGAGTTCGATAGGCCAGATACACCCAGTATAAAAGGTTTTTTCTTAAGCCCTGATCCGATTACCGTTTCCACCTCTTCTGACTTAGGATTGTATAACACGTCAACTTTTTCTCCATGCTGTAAAATTTGTCCATTTAGCATAACCGCCAAATCATCTGCTAAATGAAAGGCTTCGTCAAGATCATGTGTAACAAATATCATGGGTATTCCAAGTTCGTGTTTCACTTTAATGACAAGTTCGCGCATTTCTCCTCTGTTCATATGATCAAGAGCGCTAAAAGGTTCGTCCCAAAGCATTAGCTTAGGCTCCATCATAAGGGCACGCCCAATAGCGACCCGCTGTTTTTGTCCACCCGATAGAACATGTGGATAGTCATTCTCATGACCTTCAAGTTCAAAAAGTTTTAGAAGTTCCTTATATTTGTCGTCGTAACTTTCCCGATTTTTTTAGATATACTATAGAGAATGTTCTCTTTAACCGACAAGTGTGGAAACAGGTGTCCACTTTGCTGTATATAACCAATGTGTCGATGTGAGATTGGTATATCTAAATTCCGCACACTATCATACATTTTCAAACCATTACTCGAAATCACCCCTTTATCGGGAGAATAAATACCTGTAATTAGGTTCAGAAGCGTGGTTTTACCACAACCAGAAGGTCCTAGTATAACAAGTAATCTATTACTTGCAACTTCAAGATCGCAAGATACCTTAAGTGGTCCAATGCTCTTTTCTAAACTGCACTTAAACATGATTTCGACCACCTTTAGATATAAAATGAACAGCAATTAAAAGTACCATAGAAACCACAACCATGACTTGTGCAATTCCAAGTGCAGCAGCAGTATCTGTTTCCATAGCAGAATATATTGCTAGGGGGAGTGTCTGTGTAACACCTTGCAGATTTCCAGCAAACATGATTGTCGC
>LQAE01000143.1_pt1 | contig 28130 bp, 23 predicted proteins | sample 1535771 | NCBI WGS metagenome assembly LQAE01 (sample SAMN04331582, study PRJNA305678) | bioreactor metagenome | isolation source: bioreactor_1 inoculated with Wadden Sea sediment 1st replicate of a... | place: Germany:Bremen
GGAGACCGGACACGGGATGGACGGATTCCCTCTTGAACAGCTGCAAGCCCGATGCTGCTATACGATGGACGGAGGCCGCAGCGGGGAGATAGAATCAGAGTGCTTCCATGCGAACCGGGTCGACATCACCTTCACCGGGGTCATGTACCACCCCGGGGCGGCACGAGGGAGGATGGTCAATGCCATCACGATGGCAAACCGCTTCTGCATGATGATACCCCAGTCTGAGAGTCCTGAGACCACCGATGAACGAGAGGGGTACTACTATCTCGGGGAGATCTCCGGAGACTCCTCCTCCTGTATGCTCATCATGAATCTGCGGGACTTCGAAGCTTCTGGCATGGAACGGAGGATCCGGGTCGTCGAAGCTGCTGCACATGCGGTGCAGGAGAGTTCTGCTGCCGGTAAGGTCGATCTCAAGGTGATCAAGCAGTATGTCAATATGGCAGAGTATGTATCAAAGGATCCTCTGGTCATGGAGAAACTGCAGCAGGCTGTCGAGCGTGCGGGGATCACACCGATCATGCAGCCCATCCGGGGAGGGACTGATGGAGCCCGGCTCAGTGAGATGGGCATCCCTGCACCGAATATCTTTGCAGGAGGGGTCAACTTCCACAGTAGATTCGAATGGGTCGCTGTCCCTGCGATGGTTGAGGCGGCAGTGGTGATCGATACTCTGATACACCTCTGGAGCAGTGAGCAGGCATGAACGGAAGGCGATGGAAGATCAGCCTTCTGCTCATCTTCCTCAGTGTGATGTCAGCTCACGCTGCGCAGGGACTTGTTTTCGTCGAACAAGGCATCAGTGCCGCACCAGAGAGTGAGCAGATCCCTCAGGAGCTCCTCGATCGTCTCCTCCCTGAGCTGCAGCCCGTGACCGTACAAGCTCTTCGCAGACTCTATCTCTATCGAGTCACCACAGATGAGCAGCAGCCGTGGACGGTGCGGGTCATCCCGGAGCTGAAGGCGGCTCAGAGCAGCTATGATCGGAAAGACGGCTCACAATCCGTGACCCTCGAGATCATCTGGGAGGTCTCCGGAGATCTCGGGACGCATCGGATGGAGTTCACCTCGATCGGTGTGAGTGACCGGCTCGATCATGCCATCACCAGGGCGATGGAGCGGTACGCGATCGATATCGGGTATACCGTTGCATCAGTGCTCGAGCAGCTGCCGGTCCAGATGATCAGCACCACCTTCAACGGCTATCTTTCGGTCCGCTGTAGCGATGCTGCTCAGCTGCAGCGCGGAGAGACCCTCACAGTCATCGATCCTGACAGCGGTGATGAACGTGCCATGCTCACCGTCGTCCATCAGGGAGAGGGGGGGTATGCGGAACTCCTGACAAACTATAGCGATGTACCGCTGTATGTCGGGACTGCTGTGCATCCAGCAGGGCAGAAGCCCCGAAGGGCGCTTGGTCTCCAGCTGCAGCAGAGCCTCAGTTCGAGTACACTCTCGATCCGCCATACGAGCGGCTCCTCGGCTGATCGCTTCCGCTATCATACCGGACTCGATCTGAGTATCGGTTGGAAGACCATCTCCTCTCCGACATATACCGATACCTCCGGGGTGAGCATGGAGATCACCCAGGGCTTCAGTTCCCGATTCGAACCCGGCGGCAGGTATGACCGGGACAGGCCGTGGTCAGCTGCTGCCCTCTGGTTCGAGACCGGAGCTGACCTGGGGCTCGGCCTTCTGCTCTCGCCGTCCCGGCCACTTGAGGACAGTCTGCTCTACAGCGCTTCCTTCCATGGGGCTGTGGGGTGGTATCTGGACAGCAGGTGGGAACTGGCTCTGCATGCCGGGTATCGCATGACCTACTGCACAGAATCAGCAGAACCGTTGCGGAGTCTGTTTTTTGCTGCACCTGCTGTAACTTTCAGGTGGTAGACGGGTCTATAGGTATAAGGGTATTATGCTGCAGGACCATGCGGGAGGACCCGTTTGACAGGAAGGTGTTCATAGCACCATGATCGGTATAATAACTCAAGGAACAGATGAGGTCTAATGATGAGATTCAGCAAATTGATGATAGTAGTGATGACGGTACTGATGATCGTCTCCCTTTCAGGATGTTACTCAGTCTATACAGGACAGAGGTACCAGCTTGGAGAGGAGCAGTCAGAGGGGGGGAACACCGTAGCAGACGGGGTGAGTGTCCCGCTCTTCTACGGATACGGTACTGGGGCCAGCAGAAGCGCGGCTCAGGATGATGCGATCGGTGATGCGCTGCAGCGAGCGGCTTCACTGGCTCTCGGTGACAGCGGGATGATCTATCGTGAACAGATCGAACGGCTGATTGCTGCCGAAGTGAATGTACGGTCGTTCATCCTGACCTCGACGCTCGATGAGATCGACTGGGATTATGACAATGGCACCTACTCCGTGCTCATCTCAGCACGACTGCTGCTGCCTGAGCTCTCGAAGCTGCTGCAGAGCAAGGGGATCCTTGGGGGATTGATAGATGCATCGATCACACTGAGACTTCCCGATCAGCAGCCGCTTGATTATCAGCAGCAGGCAGCGCTCTCTGATGTCCTCGGTCCGGTCGGTCCGGATTGGAGCTCGGGCTACAAACCCACCTTTCTCGTCTATTATGATGAGCAGCAGGTCTCCGATCCGTTCACTGCCAGGACGGCTGTGCTCTCGGCGAACAGCTACCTCTCCTCGATCGGCTTCACCTACATCGATCTGAAGCAGATCGAGTCGGTCAAGCTCGATCAGGAATATGCCTATACCGAAGAGACCGGCGGGACCTCCATGCTGAGGTGGATCGCCTCGAGACTGCATGCAGACTACTATATCGATGTTGCGGTGAGCACTTCGAGCTATGCCCGCGGCGGTAGTTATTATGCGGATTCTTCAGTCTCTCTGAGTATCTTCAATGCATCGACGGCAGAGGGGCGGGGCAGTTCCTTCATCCAGACGGATGAACCGGTACAGGCGAACACCAGAAGCTCAGCTCTCGAACGGGCAGTCGCTGAAGGTGTGGAGAAGGGCATGTATGATATCATGGGTAAGGCCTCTGCCTACTTCACCTCGGATGCGCAGCGTGGGAGTTCCTATGAATTGATCATCATGAAGACCTATGACGACAAGGTGATGAGGGCTTTCCAGCAGGTGCTTGCAGCACGGGTGGGATCCCTTCAGCGGACCTCGTTCTCAGTCGAAGAATCCCGCTATGCCGTCACCTTCTCCGGAACGATCGATGAGTTCGCAGATCTGGTGTATGAGGCGGCGCTGCAGTTCTCAGAACTGCAGGGCTTGTATCTGATCTATCAGAGAGGTGACTCGCTGACGTTTCACAGCGGTCAGTGACCAAAGGAGGTCGTATGATGATGCGAAAGAACCGTAAGCAGATGGTGTTCATTGCCCTACTGGCGGTTGTGATGATAAGCCTTTCCGGCTGTTCCTCCCTGCGTGCATGGGTACAGGATGTCCCGGTCTGGGTCATAGAGAAGCCGTCCAATACCCTCACGAAGATCTATTTCACCGGTCAGGGGGCCGATGCTGACGGCAACGAGATGACTGCACGTCAGGCAGCTCAGCAGGGACTGCTTGATGAGATCTCCGAATTCCTCGGCTATGATGTCCATGACCTGTACAAGCGGGAACTGCTGCAGTCTCAGGCACTCGGTGAGCTGGATCTGACGATCACCAAAGAGTTCCAGAAGGTGGAGAACGGTATCCTGACGATCCATCTGCTTGCAGAGGCCAATCGGAAGACCATCAGCACGCTAGTCCGGGCGAACCTCGACAACATCAGGGCGGATGAGAGTAAGATAGATGCACCCGAATCAGAGGCGAAAGCATCATATAAGCGGCAGGATGACTATAATGCCTTCAGGCTCTACCTGAAAGCTGCCGCAGAAGCCTATCAGTCACCACTAGCAGCCTCGAAGGCACGGTATGAAGGGCTGATGGACGAAGCGATCTCCGTACTCATGGGGCTCAACTTTCAGCTGACTGATACCGATGACATGCAGGGTTCGTTCCACGCACGGGTCACCCGCGGGACCGGTATCTTCGCACCCAAGATCGTATCCTTCCCGGTAAAGGCTGTGTTCCCGGTCAAGAATGCCGCAGGGAACGTACGGCAGGAGGAACTGAAGCAGAGCACTGATACCAAGGGGCTGGTCTCCTTCACCCCATCGCATACGAACTTCCGCGGGAGCGGTACCTTCACGATGTATTTCGACTTGAGTGAGATCGTAGAAGAGCTCAGTGGGACTGTCGGGGCTGATGATGCGTATGTGACTGAGATGCGAAAGATCATCGTCGATAAACGGCTGGAGGTCCCTTTCAGCATCACCTCTGAGGTCGCCGGTTCGGTCATCGTCGCATCGATGCTGGATTACAGCAAGAATGGTACTCTGCTCACAGCAACAGCATCTCTTGATTCGCTCATCGAGATGCTGCAGCAGGATGGTATCTATGCGAACCGGATCGACCCGAACAACGACCTCGGTACTGAGTCGAAGGTCCTTCAGTTCGCACGTGCCAACTTCGCCGATACCCGCAGCATCGCCGTGATCGGCAGTGCCGGGGTCCATTCGGTCGTGAAGTCCGGTGATCGCTATGTCGCCTCGATCAAAGGGTCTGCCCGGGTCTATTCGCTCAAAGACGGCAGTCTCTATGCGCAGACCGGTGAGTTCGCTGCGAACGGGGTAGGCCTCACCAGTGATCTGGCGGTCACCGCTGCATTCAAGCGGTTCGGCCAGGTCGCTGCCTCTCTTGTCATCGGTAAGCTGCTATAACATCCTTCATGATCCCCGGTTCGTTCGTGATCAGCCCATCAACCCCGAGATCACACAGTCTGACTGCCTCATCGGCATCATCAACCGTCCAGGTAAGTACGGCATAGCCTCTCTTCCCACTGTCATGGGAAAATCGCTCAGAAGTGATCTGTATGTGTTCGGGCTTCAGTACCCTGCATCCGGCAAGATGTCTGCCGAACCCTCTCTGGAGGAACTTCGGCTGTTCATCACATACGCAGTAGATGACTGCAGCAGGGATGGAATCCCCGGCATGACGGCGGAAGTATCGTACGGGAAAGGGGTTGAAGGAAGAGACCACCGCATGCTGCTCTATCCCGTGGTGTTTGATCATCCGGTAGACTGCCGCTGCAAGGCCGGTGTCTCTGTACCTGTCGGTCTTCAGTTCGATGTCATAGTAGAGATCGGTCCCGAAGGACTCGAACACTTCGCTGAGCAGCGGCATACGCAGGGGCTGGTAGGCCCTGCCGCTGAAGTTCGCCCCTGCATCAAGTTCACGGATCTGATCATAGGACATCTGTTCTACGATACCGTCAAATCCGGAGACTCGCAGGGTGTTCTCATCGTGTGTGACTACCAGTTCTCCTGTGGCGCACAGATGGACATCGAGTTCTATTCCGTCGATCCCCGGAGCTCTGCACAGCTCGAACGAAGGCAGGGTATTCTCAGGGGCCAGTCTGGGTGATCCTCGATGACCGAACAGCAGCGGAGAGGGTGCATTCGGGAACAGTGGCATATGGTGTTTCATGGTTCAGTCCTGATGTATGGATTCTGTGAGCAGCTTGATCTCTGCTGCCCAGAGTTCGGGATCGGTGGTCTCCAGTATGAGCGGGATGTCATCGAACCGGGTATCGTTCATCAGCAGCGTGAAGGCCTCTGATCCGATATTCCCCTTTCCGATATTCGCATGCCTGTCCACATGGCTGTCATAGGTGCTCTTCGCATCATTGAGATGTGCTCCCATCAGCTTGTCGAAGCCGATGATACGTGAGAAGGCATCCATGGTCTGTTCATACTGCTCACGGCTGCGGATATCATATCCGGCAGCGAAGATATGACAGGTGTCGATGCAGATGCCTACTCGTTCAGGCTGTCGGACCCTGTCGATGATCGCAGCGATCTCCTCGAAGGTCCTCCCCAGTGCCGAGCCCTGTCCTGCAGTGGTCTCGATGACTGCACTGACCCCGGAGGTCTCTGAGAGGGCTGTGCTGATCGAATCGGCGATGAGCGTGATACAGTCATCGGGATCGATCTCCTTGAGGTGTGCCCCGGGATGGAAGTTCAACCGATCCAGACCGAGCGCTTCCACTCGCCTGATCTCATGGATGAATGAGTCAAGGCTCTTCTTGCGCTTATCGGGATCCGGGTTGCCGAGATTGATCAGATAGCTGTCGTGCGGCAGCACCTGAAACGGCTGGTACCCGTATTCGGTCATCGCCTGATGGAACGCATCGATCTCTTCTTGTTCGAACGGTTTTGCACTCCATTGCCGCTGGTTCTTGGTGAAGAGGGCAAAAGCTGTCGCCCCGATGGCATGGGCGTTCTTCGGTGCCTGGAAGACCCCGCCTGCTGCACTCACATGTGCTCCGATATATTTCATCTTTCATCTCCTCTGTATCATATGTACATCTCTCCATGCTATTCGGCCTGATCCGATCTCGCGGTCCCTTCGGTCATCCTGCAGTGATACGGTCCTGCAGCAGGTTCCGGTAGGGTGCATAGCCACGGGAGGTATGCTCGATCAGGTTCCCATGGATCCGAGGATGAGCAGCTGCAAGGGACCTGCTGGTGAACAGATCGAAGGGACCTCCGAAGAAATCGCTGATGACGATCCCCTGTTCCTGCAGGATCACCAGTGCGGCAGCTATGTCATAGATCTGGAGATCCGTCTCCCAATAGCCCTGATAGAATCCTGCACCCAGATTGGCAAGATCCAGAGCCGCTGAGCCCATCCTTCTGATCTCTCTGCATTCAGGAAGCAGATCTTCGGTACAGACGAAGAAGCCATGGGCGATATCGGGGGATCTGAAGGGCATGCCGGTCGCAAGGACGGCATCACTCATGACCCCGGTGAACTCCATGATCGGAAGGCGTGTATCCCCGAGGTGGGCACCATGCTGATCTGCTGCAGTATAGAACTCCCCGGTGGTGGGTACATAGATCAATCCCAGTACTGGCCTTCTCCGGTAGAGCAGGGCGATCGAGATGCACCACTGTCCGAGACCCGATATATAGTTGACCGTACCATCGATGGGATCGACGACCCATGTCCATTCCTCTGAGATGTTCCTGTCTGTCTCTTCCCCGTAGAAGGCTGCCTCCGACATGATCTCGCTGAGTATAACACGGATCATCTCCTCACTTTTAATATCGATCTCAGAGACAACCTCCCGGCTGTTCTTCAGGTAGCCTCTGGGGGGCTCCGGCTTGCGAAAGGATCGAAGCTGGTACGCACCGACTTCGGGGATGCGTGATGTGAGTTCTTGCAGGATATGCAGCAGGTCCGTCATTGAAGTACTTCCTTGAGATGATGTTCCCCATCATACTCCTCACGTTTTCTTCCGTCAATGATACAGGTGCGTTACTTTGAGCTTGTGGGTACAGCAGACCGTTCTGCTATTGAAGGAGTGAGGAGTTGTGACTTATACTCCTGATGATGAAATACGCATATTATGATACAGAAGAACCCATCGTCGCCCTTGCGACTCCCTGGGGTGAGAGTGCCCTTGCCGTCATCCGGGTATCGGGTGCCGGGTCGATCGAGCTGGCAGCCGGCTGTTTCTCCAGAGCTCAGGCTGTTCTGGAAGCAGAGAGCGGCACGATAGGCTTTCAGCGGCTGATCGACAGCCGCAGCGGGGAGCTGATCGATGAGGTGACCGTCTCGGTGTTCAGAGCCCCTCATGGCTATACCGGGGAAGATGCCCTGGAGATCTGCTGCCATGGATCGCTGGCCGGGATCAGGAAGATCCTGGAGGTCCTCAAGCGTTCGGGTTTCCGGGATGCCCGGCCGGGTGAGTTCACCCTGCGTGCATTCATGAAGGGTAAACTGGATCTTACCCGTGCAGAGGCTGTCCAGGAGATCGTCAGTGCGAAGTCCAGAAAGGCCCACTCCCTTGCGCTGAGCAGGCTCTCAGGAGGACTCTATCGCCGTATCCATGAGCTCAAAGAGGCTCTCGTAGATGTGATCAGTCAGGTCGAACTCCAGCTGGATTATGCTGAGGACGAGGTGGTGCTGGAGCAGGAAGTGCCGATCGAGAGACTCATGGAGACTGTCGGAGCGCTCTCAGAGCTTGCTGAGACCTACCACAGCGGACGGATGTATTCTGAAGGGGTGCGTATCGCACTTGCCGGGGCAACCAATGCAGGCAAGTCATCACTGTTCAATCTCTTTCTCAAAGAGGACCGCTCCATCGTCTCGGAGGTCCACGGGACTACCCGAGACTATATCGAATCATGGATATCGATCAGCGGGATCCCTGTCCGGCTCTATGATACTGCAGGATTCCGGGAGTCTGTGGACAGTATCGAAGAGGAGGGGATCAGAAGGAGCAATCAGCTGCTCGAGCATGCAGATCTGGTGCTGTATCTCTCAGGCGGGGATGAGGAGGTGGATCCTCGTGAGATGAACAGCTCGTACATCTACATCTGGAACAAATCAGATATCAGGACCACTGCAGTGCCCGATGGGTTCTTTCCCCTCAGTACGGTCACCGGGGAAGGTTTTGCACACATCGAGCAGGAGATCGTGAGGCGACTCACCGGTTCTGCCCGAGTCACGACCGAAGGGGAGGTGATGATCGACTCCCTCCGTCAGAAAGAACTGCTTGACCGGGCTGTCGAGAGTCTGAACACAGCAGTGACTGCGGTGACAGATGGTATGCCACTTGACGTAGTGGCACCGGAACTGCAGGATGCCATAGATGCCCTGGGTGAGATCACCGGTGAAGTGACCTCCTCAGATATCCTCGACAGGGTCTTCTCAGGCTTCTGTGTAGGAAAATGATGAGGTATATACAAAGGATACAGCGATATGGATGTTGATGCGATAGTCATAGGCGGCGGTCATGCCGGGATCGAGGCTGCTCTGGCACTGGCAAGGCTGCAGTTCTCTACTCTGCTGATCACGCAGAGTCTTGATGCGATCGGCAGGCTCTCCTGCAACCCTGCCATCGGCGGGCTGTCCAAGGGGAACATGGTCTGTGAGATCGATGCTCTCGGCGGAGAGATGGCCAACCTGATCGATAAGACGATGATCCAGTTCAGGATACTGAATATGCGCAGAGGCCCGGCGGTGCAGGCACCGAGGGCTCAAGCGGACAAGTTCAGCTACAACCGGCTTGCAAAAGAGACCATAGAGACCCAGAAGGGGCTCTCGGTCTTCCAGGATACGGTGATAGATCTGCAGTTCGATCAGGCAAAACGCCGGGTGACCGGGGTGACCACTGAACGGGGACGCCGATTCACTTCGCGTGTGGTGGTCCTGACGACCGGTACCTTCATGGAGGGGACCATCTTCATCGGGGAGTACAGTGCATCTTCGGGGCGACTGGGAGAACCTGCCGCGGTGGGTCTCGGTACCGCGCTGCGGTCTCACGGGCTCTCCCTCGGTAGGATGAAGACCGGTACGCCGGCTCGTGTACACCGGTCTTCCCTCGATTTTGACAAGATGGAGGTCCAGCCCGGTGACAGGATCATGCAGCCGTTCTCATTCTCCCGGTCGAAGATCGACCGGCCATCGCTTCCCTGCTGGATCACCTTCACCAATGAGAAGACCCACCGGATCATAGAGGAGAACATCCATCGATCCCCCCTGTACGGAGGGAAGATCGTTGGGTTGGGACCGAGGTACTGCCCGTCGATCGAAGATAAGGTGGTGAGGTTCCCTGATCGAGACAGGCACCAGATCTTCGTAGAACCCGAGGGCATCGGTACCGAGGAGATGTATCTGAACGGGATTTCCTCATCACTTCCCGAGGATGTGCAGGAAGCCTTCATCCACTCTATCGCGGGACTCGAGCATGCCCGGATCATGAGGGCGGGGTATGCGGTGGAATATGATTATGTTGATCCCACGCAACTCTATCCGAGTCTTGAGACCAAACGGTTCAAGGGCCTCTATATCGCGGGACAGACAAACGGGACCTCAGGATATGAGGAAGCGGCAGGGCAGGGGCTGCTGGCGGCGATCAACGCAGGACTGAGCCTGCAGGGAAAGGAACCGATGATCCTCTCCCGTGCTGAATCCTATATCGGGGTCCTGATCGATGATCTGGTGACCAAGGGTACCACGGAACCCTACCGGATGTTCACCTCCCGCGCCGAGTACCGGCTGAATCTCCGCTATGATGCAGCGGATCAGCGGCTTACCGAAAAAGGCCGGCTGATCGGCCTGCAGAAGCAGGAGGCGCTGGAACGACTGGAACATAAGCTGAAGGGGATCGACGAGATCAAGGAACTGCTCTCAGCCAGAAAGCAGGAGGGGGTCAGCTGGTATCAGCGACTCAAACGGCCGGAAGTCACGATCGACCAGGCTAGTGAGGCGGTAGCAGAACTGGGCGGCTATCCTGCAGGCTATGTGCATCAGGCAGAGCTCGATATCAAGTACGAAGGGTATATCAAACGCCAGGAGCAGCAGGTTCGCCGTTTTGAGAAGATGGAGCATATCAGGATCCCTGAATCCTTTGACTATGACGGCGTGGAGGGGATCTCGAGTGAGTCAAAAGAGAAGCTGAAGCAGGTGAGACCGCTCTCGGTCGGGCAGGCTTCACGCATATCGGGAGTGCGCAACTCAGACATCGCAGTGCTCATGGTACTGTTGGGGAGGATACGACGTGGTCAATGAGGAGATTCGCAGTCTTACAGCACAGGGGCTTGACTCCTGTGGTATACGTCTGCAGGCACAGCAGCTGGAGCTGCTCTTTGCCTACATAGCCGAGATCGAGCTCTGGAACCCCACCTACAAACTCGTCTCAGCAGACCGACGGGATCTGATCTTCCGTCATATCATCGATTCACTTGCGCCGCTGCACATCCTCACCGAGGTGATCGACTCCTTCCCTGACAGGGGGGCTGTCCGTGCTGCAGATGTCGGATCGGGCAACGGCATGCCGGGGATACCCCTTGCTGTCGCACTGGAAGATCTTGAGATCACTCTGATCGAACGATCTGGCCGCAGGGCTGGCTTCCTGCGCAATGCGCTGGCGGTCACCGGGCTCGCCTCACGGACGACTCTGATCGAGAAGGATCTTGCTGAAGTGCGGCAGACCTTCGATCTTCTGATCTTCCGGGCCTTCCGCCCCCTGCCTGATATCTTCGATGAGCTCGACAGACTGCTGAGTCCCGGCGGGGTCATGTTCGCCTATAAGAGCAGGAAGGGACTCGTCGATCAGGAGATCGATCGTATCGGGGCTGAGAGGCTCAGCGGGTATGAGATCTCGCAGCTGCCCTATGAGAGCTGTTTCGGCGAGACCGATCGACGAATCTGTCTGCTCAGAAAACGTTCATAGGAAGTGAGATACGTATCAGTCGGTGCTGTTTTGGTGCTGATCCCACTTGTCGCATGATCATATTAGCTGTATGCTGTTTGGCATGGAACTGCTTAAAACACTGCTGCTGGGTGCGATACAGGGACTTACGGAATTCCTTCCGGTTTCAAGTTCCGGGCATCTGGTGGTATTCAAACACCTGTTCGATATGGGATCGATCCCCAAACTCTTTGATGTCCTGCTGCATGTATCCACACTGCTGGTAGTGGTGTTCTTCTTTCGGGAGAGGATACAGCGTATCCTCATATCATGGGTGCATCTGGTACGCAGAAGCACCGATGATGGTGATAGAGAACAGCTGCGGCTGACGCTGGTGATCCTGATCGGTACGTTCATCACCGGGGTGATGGGATATGTGATACAGGATATCGCTGTGTTCCAGACTGTCAGGTCCGTATCAATCCTGTTCATCGTGACCGGACTGCTGCTGATCACAACCCGGTATCTTCCCAAACCTGATGATACCTCCCTGAAGCTCTCTCATGGGGTCAGGGTCGGGATCGCACAGGGGTTCGGTACGCTTCCGGGGATCTCCCGGTCGGGGATCACCATCACCGCCGCCCTCTGGGGCGGTTTGGACCGGAAAGAGGCCGGGGAACTCTCGTTTCTCATATCGATCCCCGCGATCATCGGGGCTGTGCTGCTCGAAGCAGGAGAGGCGGCGGCCCTTGCAGGTCAGATGGGCATGGGAACCCTGGCTCTCGGCTGCTTCTCTGCGGCGGTGAGCGGGTATTTCAGCCTCAGGATCCTGATGTGGCTGATCCAGTCGGGCAAGCTCTACTATTTCAGTATCTATCTGATACCGCTCGGGATAGTAGGACTGGTGCTGTGAGAAGGATTCTGCAGCATGTACGCAATGGAATAACGAGGAGGTAGACGTGAAGAAGAACGTTTCACATATTTTCTTATCTGTCATATGCTTTATCCTGGCACTGGGCACCCTGGTTCTCATGATCCTTCAGACGCTCGATCATGTCATGGCGCTTCCGCAGTTCATACAGGTCTTCTCCGTACGCCTTACTGCGGTCTTCCTGCAGTCTTCCTGGTTCCTTCCTGCCTACCTGTTCTTCTGTGCGTTCCTGCTGCTCTCAGCTGAACGATCGCACCCCTATCATGTACTCATCCCGTTCACCGCGATCCCCTTTGCCACGATCGTCCTGTTTCTCCACTTCACCTTCGGGAATGCGGATGCAGCACTGAACCGATGGATCCTCACGATGGTACCGATGCGTACCGCGTCGATCATCGTGCTGTTCCTCTTCATCATCGAGGCATTGCTGTTCTGTATCTGGTCCATGAACTGGTTCGGGCGAGACAGAGGGATCAGCAGCAGCAATTACGTACTGCAGCACCGCAGCAGCTCGGGGCATGAATCCGAAGGGACTGCTTCGGTCAGAGATCGGTCACCTCGGTCGGTGAAAGGAGCTGCATCTGAGGATGCATCAGGACAGGCCGTGCATCCCCACAAGGGTGCAGATGATGACCATCCGGTTCATGAGATGACGCTCTCCTTTCCTGCGATCCCGGATCTTCCCCGGCTTGCTTCACGCTCCGTGCCTCCTTCGGTGTCAGAGGCTTCATCTGAGAAGCCGGTGATCTCGACCCTTGATGATGTCTCGGGTACGATGGCGAGCAAGGAGACCGAGCAGACAGCTGCTCCGTTCACCCACAGCACGATGCGACATGGCAGCGAGGGGAAGAAGGGCTCCGGTCCGTCGATCCATGGAAAACTCCGGCGCATCGAGCCCGTGAAGGAGCCTGAGGACGGGGATATGCCCACCATGGTGATCGGTTCTCATACCGTACCGGTCCTGCCCCCTGAGGACCCCGAGTTCGATACAGCACACAGTTCCCCTTCTGCGGGGTTCACCGAACGGCTCAGACGTATCAGCGGTACGGTCGGTTCCTTTCGGGATATCACCGATATCGAAGCTTCAGATACCTTCTCAGGTACGGTATCCTCTTCTCTATTGAACTCGATCGGGTATGTGTATCCTCCCGAGGAGGTCCTCGATACCTATCCGGACATTTCGAGTGAGATCGACCATGTGACCGAAGCTGCTGGAAAGGTCCTGATGCAGACCCTGCTCGAGTTCAAGATCGATGCTCAGCTGACCGGTATCCAGAAGGGACCGGTCGTGACGATGTACGAGATCCTCCCGGCTCCCGGTATCAGAGTGCAGGCGATCACGAACCTTACCGATAACATCGCCCTGCAGCTGGCGGCATCACGGGTGCGAATGGTAGCTCCCATCCCCGGCAAGCAGGCCGTGGGTATCGAGGTGCCGAACAAGAAACGGTCCATCGTCTCCTTCCGTGAGATGCTCAACGAGGTAGACCGGAAGCGGGACTATGAGATCCCTGTCGTCCTGGGGAAAGATATCACGGGGAAGTCGCAGGTCATAGATCTGACAAAGACTCCCCACCTGCTCATCGCGGGAGCTACCGGATCGGGAAAGTCCGTATGCGTCAACTCCCTCATCTGTTCGATCCTCTTTCGAAGAAGCCCGAAGGATGTTCGCCTCATGCTGGTGGACCCGAAGATCGTGGAGCTCAAGCTCTATAATGACATCCCTCATCTGCTCACTCCGGTGATCACCGATTCCAAGAAGGCGATCAAGGCGCTCCAGTACTGCATCTATGAGATGGAACGGCGGTATGATCTGCTCGATCAGCTCAATGTACGGGATATCAAGACGTACAACAGGCGGATTCGAGAGCAGGGCCTCGCAAAGGAGAAGCTGCCGTATATCGTCCTGGTGATCGATGAGTTCGCGGACCTGATGACCACTACCGGTAAGGAGATGGAATCCTACCTGGCCAGACTCGCAGCGATGGCCAGAGCTGTGGGTATCCATCTGGTGCTTGCGACCCAGCGCCCTTCCACGAACGTCATCACCGGGATCATCAAGGCGAACATCCCCTCACGAGTCGCGTTCATGGTGACCAGTAATACCGACTCAAGGATCATCCTCGATCAGTCAGGGGCTGAGAAACTGCTGGGGCGAGGGGATATGCTCTTCTCTTCCTCATGGGATCCGAATCTGGTACGACTGCAGGGTGCCTTCCTCTCTGAAGAAGAGGTGGAGCGTATCGTCGATGAGGTGTGCAAGAACGGTGAACCTGACTATCTTGATGAAGAGCTCTTCTGGGATGAGGATGATGATGAGGATACACCCGACATCGAGAGCGGCGAATCAGATCCGCTGATGGAAGAGGCTCTGCAGATCATCTATACCCGTAAGAGCGCATCCGCCTCATATCTTCAGCGCAGATTGAAGATCGGCTACAATAGAGCAGCACGGCTCATCGAAGAGATGGAAGACCGTGGCATCATCGGACCGGCACGGGGCAGTATGCCCCGTGAGATCCTGAGAATGGGTGATATCGACAACTGAGGATGAGAAGATGGGTAATGTGACAGAGCAGCGGCACGCCTTGTGCGGATATGAGATCATCGATGAGAGGGATGCGAAGGTCCCCCTGACGGTCCGGGAAGTGTTCTTCAATTTCAGTGTCTATGAATCGATCAAGGTGATAGCCGGTGTCCCGGTCTTCATCGATGACCATATCGAGCGGCTCTTCGAATCTGCCCATCGGCTTGCCATGGTTCATGGATTCAGTCCTCAGCCGCTGATCGAAGCGATCGGATCACTTATCGCTGAGGATTCGATCGAGAACTCCTCGCTGAGGGTACAGCTTGTCGGCGGGGAGCAGCCCTATCTCTATGTCTTCGCACAGAGTCTTCCGATCTATCCTGATCGATACTACGAGCAGGGAATGAAGGTGATCTCCTACGCCGGTGAGCGTATCGAGCCGGAGGTGAAATCCAACGCCCTGCTGCTGAACTATCTGGCTCTCAGGAGCGCACATGAGGCCGGGGCCTTCGAGGCTGTCTTGATAGACCGCAACGGTATGGCCATGGAAGGGACCCGCAGTAATGTCTTCGGTATCCGCAGTCATACGCTGTTCACTCCCGGGACCGGGGTCCTCTCCGGGGTCACCCGCAAATACCTGCTCCAGGCTGCTCAGGAGCTGGGGATGGGAATCACCTATGCCCATACCTCCCTTGCCGATGTGGCAGAGGGGTTCTTCGATGAGTACTTCCTCTCGAGCACCAGCATGGGTGCGCTTCCGGTCTCTCACATGGACGGGAAGGTGATCGGGACCTCTTTCCCGCTGACCGGGCAGCTGCACGCTGCAGTGCGGCGTGTGGAGCATGAGTATATCAGCTCTGTCTCTTCGTGACACTCCTTGATGAGCTGCTTCTGTGCAGGTGGATGATCAGCACGATAGCGATCCCTATCAGTGCGAATTTCGTCACCGTGATATAGGGGAGCAGTCCCGGCAGGGAACTCATTCGATGCAGCAGTCGGTGGATGATGAGGTTCTCTGCCAGATCGAACACTCCCCCTGAACTGACAAGCAGCAGCACCGCGGCAGATCTGCGTCTTCCTGCGGGGACCCAGGAGATCAGAGCTGCAGTGTAGAAGACAGGGAAGAGCAGATCCACGATCTGCATCGTATCATAGATCGCTGCAGCTTCAGGTGAGAGTCTTGAAGTGATGTCCAGGATCGTCTGCGCATCCCATATCGGCGAGGTGTCGAAGAACGGCAGTCCCCCGGAGGCTGCCTGATACCCGGGAGTGAGGATCAGCAGGAATACCAGCTGCAGTGCGAGTGTGCAGCTGATCAGCAGTAAGCGGATGATGCCAGTTCTGTTCATAGCACTATCATACCATACAGATCCTCGGAGTACACAGGTTTTTTGACCGGTCTGTACGGCATGCCGCAGTACGGTCACGAGAACACCTGCTCCGCGACTGTACCACTGTCAGCTATTCGAGGATACTTGACCACCGCTGCCAAGGACTCTATACTCGTGTGCATGAACTGGAATGAGTTTAATCTGATCCTGTATATCATCGCCTTTGCCGTAGGCTCGATGAATATCTGTCTCTCTATCCTCTACCATCTCCGCAAGGGGTATGACTGGAGCAAGTACTACCTCATCTTCCAGGGCACGGTCACCAGTATCCTGCTGATCTCTGCGGTCAGGATGTATACCAGTTCCATCCTGCAGTATGATTCTGCCGCCTTCTCACTGGCGAGCTCCTGGCTGCTCTATCTCGCGGTAGCCTTCATGATCTATTTCATTCCCTACTTCACCACCTGGGTCATCGCCCATCCTTGGAGGAACCCCTACAAGAGTGTCTTCCTTGTCCTGAGTATCTGTTTTCTCATACTGATCATACTCGGGACGATCTTTGGATTCACTGTCGTCATCCGGCTGCTGATGATCCTGATCTTCTTTGGTGATTTCATCTTCTGTCTCGGGGTCATCATCAAGAACCTCAGCGGCATCAAGGACAGGGATGCCCGGATGATCAGCACATCCTTCATCATCCTCTCAGCCTTCATGATCCCCTTTCTGATCATGGATCTGCTCATGACCTTCGAAAGCCTTGCATCCCTGCCGATCTACTACTTCTGGTTCTCTCTGATCATCCTCGTCTACCTCTTCAACTATTTTCACCATATCCCTGAGACGAAAGGGACCTCGATCGATGAACAGAGACTCCATGCCTACCATATAACCGACCGTGAGAGTGAGGTGATCCGGCTCATACAGCAGGGGTTCACCAGTAAGGAGATCTCCCTGCACCTCGATATCTCCACAAGCACCGTCAACAATCATATATCGAACATCTACAATAAGACCCATGTGAGCAGCAGGATAGACCTTCTGAACCTCCTGTCCTGCTGATTCCCGCAGCAGTGAACTTCTCGGCGGTGTCTTCTGATGAAGACACCGCTCTGACGACTTGAAGTGGAGGTGATATGGGTTTTCGGTATACCCCGAAGTGGGGGAACACGAGTGATCTGGCAGGAGGATAGACATATGGATGATCGCAGGCCCCTGATCAATGACCCGAACATGACCGGTGATATGCTCTCCTATACAGAGACCGCTCGGCTGTGCAGAGATGCATATACCTCTCACGCGCAGCCGCAGGGAGTGGTTGGTGCGGTCCGATTCGTGCACAGAAGCTTCAGCAGCAGTCACAGCTCATCTCTGCTCGGGGAGGACCACTGCATCGAAGAGAACCTCTCGTTCTCCTGTCCGATCTGCATGCCCGGCGGTGAGACCGGGGGTCCGTTCGATCGTGCGATCATCCTGCTGCACGGACTCAATGAGCGGTACTGGGACAAGTATATGCCCTGGGCCTATACCCTGGCTGTACGTCTGGGAGTCCCGGTGATCATGTTCCCCATCGCCTTCCATATGGACCGGGGACGACCTGCCTGGAGCGATATGCGGCGGATGAACCGTGAGGCGAACAAGCGGAGAGCAGCTGTCTATGGTGGTGGGGCTGGTGCCAGGACGGTCAGCTGTGCAAACTGTGCCATGAGTGAGCGGATAGGGTCTCACCCCGAACGCAGTGTCCGTTCAGGGATCCAGACTATCGGTGATGTGGAGCAGCTGGTGCGTGAGCTTGGGAGCGGGACGGTAGAAGGGTTTTCAGAGGTGGGGCATATCGATCTGTTCGGCTACTCGATCGGCTGCACCATCCTTGAAGCGCTGCTGATGAAAGACCAGCAGCGAAGAGATGGTGATCAGCTGTTTAAAACCTCTCAGGCGGTCCTCTTCTGCGGTGGCGCCGCACTCTGTCATACTGATCCGGTACGGCGGGGCATCATCGATCAGGCGGCCTTCAGCAGGCTGCACAGGTTCTTCGTCGAACTCTCGCATGCGAATTCTGAAGCTCTTGCAGCTGCAGGCCATGAGAGGCACAATGAGCTGCAGCAGGTGGATGCTCTGGCATCGCTGCTGCAGCTGGATGTGCGCAGGGAGTTCAGGGAGCGCCTGCTCGGCGCCTGTGCCGTACGCCTGCTCTCGGTATGTCTGACCGAAGATACCGTATTCCCCCCTGCGGTGATCCGACAGACCCTGGAGGGGATCCTGCCTGCCGGATCGATCAGATGCATCTCTGTGCATGAGAAGGCTTCACATGAGATGCCCTTCCCGGTCTGTGATGACCTGAAGGAGTCCGTACAGGTGGATAAGAGCTTCCAGATGGTCTTCGACCATCTGTGTGCACACTATCAGATGGACAACCACAGGGTGCAGTGATACTATGGGTCGTATGAATCATACCAAAGAAGCCACGCCGAAGGTTCGCACCTGTGCAAGACCGATATATCTTGAGGGGACTGCCCCTGCGGCGGTGCTTGGACTTCACGGGTTCGGCGGGTACCCCGGAGAATTGGCCCTTCCTGCCTCACGGCTGAAAGAACGGGGGTTGACCGTCCATATCCCGAGGCTGCCCGGGCACGGGACCAGTGCGAGGGATTTTGACCGTACCGGTGCCCGGGACTGGCTCACTGCTGCTGAACAGGCCTACATAGAACTGGCCTCTTCCTATGAGCAGGTCCATATCATGGGGCACTCCATGGGAGGGCTTCTCGCCCTGATCATCGCAGAACGGTATACCGTGGACCGGCTTGTGCTGATGGCTCCTGCCTTGTCCATGAATTCCCGACTCTTTCGATTCGCACCGCTGCTGAGGCTCTTCAGACATCACATACCCATAGCTTGGGAATCAGATCCTTCAGTGACCTTCTTCGATGAACGAGATCCCGGCGATGATGCCTATCTGGGCAGGGAGTACTGGGGACAGTTGAACCTGAGGGCGATCAGTGAGCTTGCCGGTCTCCAGAAGAGGGCTGCAGGACAGCTCTCGGTGGTCGACTCTGCGGTACTGCTGCTGACAGCAGAGCTTGACAGGGCGGTCTCCCCGCGAGTCGGAACGATACTCAAAGCGCAGCTGTCCGGGCCGCTGCGGCATGTGCATCTTCGGCATGCAACACACCTGATCCCGTATGACCGGTGTACAGAGGACCGGGAGTTGGCCATGGCTGAGATTGTCAATTGGTTCTGTGCTGATCAGTCCTGATATTTCTGACGGAGGAACAGTTCGAAATCGCTGACCATGCTCGTGATCTGTGAAGACTCATAGGTCGTTCTGAACTCGGGATCCTTCATCAGCATCGATGGGTCGATATGGAGGGCGGCTGCGATCTTCTCGACGGTACGCAGCGATGGGGAGGTTATCTCAGCTTCTATCTTACCGATCATTCCGGCAGAGAGGCCGGAGGCCTCTGCAAGTCGTTCCTGTGAGAGTTTCAGCATTGTTCGGTAGTATTTGATATTATCAGATACTCTATGAGATAGTGTTGACATATAATCACAGTACCATTGCCCCGAGATATTTGACATTCACCTGAAGTAAGAATATACCTCCCGACAGTAAGTAGAGGGAGTGTCTGAAATAGTAGAGGCAAAAACGGAAATCTGCAAGAAAAACTCTGATCAGGAGAGAGGGGGAATGGGTATCGGAAGGACATCAGCTCAGAACTTTCACGTGACTGGAATAGGAGGGAGTCACCATCCGTGGGTCTGGGATGCTGCCTTCGGTGATCACGTAGACAGGGTACTCATTATAGCAGAGCATGCTGTGCTATAATGACGATGTGACAATGGTCCTGAAGCTGCCCGATCCTCTGATGTACAGGCAGGGGGCGAGCCTGTATGGATGTATCAGTATTTACAATGAATTATGGCACTATATACAAAGCTGTGTGATTGACGATATGCCTCTAGTAGCATAAAGTAGTAGCATGAGAACTATGGTATGTATTATGGCCGGCGGGGGCGGGACTCGCCTGTTCCCTCTGTCACAGACGGGTGAGGGAAAGCTGCCTAAGCAATTCCTTGCGATTATAGATCACGAGACACTCCTTCAGAAGACGATCAGCAGGACTCCTGAGTCGTTTGCGATCACGGTCATCCCTGAAGAACGATTCAGCGATACGGTACTGGAGCAGGCGGAACAGACCGGACGTGAGGTCTCAGTACTTGCTGAACCGTTCGGGTGCAACACTGCAGCTGCCATGCTCTATGCATGTGCCTATGAGCAGTCGATCCTCGGGAACCTGATACGGTGCTGTGTTTCGTCCCGGCAGATCACGAGATGGACTGTGATATCTACCGAGAGCTTCTGCACACTGCTTCGGATCTTGCACACCGTCTTGACCGGGTGATCACCATCGGTATAGCACCTGCAGGCCCTGAGACCAACTACGGATATATCAGAGCGGGAGATGCACTTCAGGATGAGGTGCTCGCTGTCGAACGATTCGTCGAGAAACCGGACGCGGCTACCGCTGAGTCCTATCTGCGAGACGGATCCTACTACTGGAATGCCGGCATCTTCGTGGCCAAAGCCTCGGTCCTGCTTGAGCAGGCCCGGCAGTTCTGCCCGGGTATTCTCGCACCGCTGCTGCGGGCTGTAGATGCAGATGATCCGATGACCCAGGAAGGAGCCTACCGGCTCATCAAAGAATCCAGACTGAACATCTCCATCGATTATGCCCTGATGGAGAAGATCGCCGGATCCATGCTGCTCGTCGCAGCACCGGAAGCTCTGCAGTGGAATGATCTGGGCAATTGGGAAGCGCTGCAGCGATACATGGTATCAGATGAACACGGGAACAGTGTCTTTCAGGGATCAGTCGCCAGTTTTGACGGAAGCGACCATGTGGAAGTATGTAACTATACTGCTATTCCTGTGTTTATCAGGAATATGCAGGATGTGATGGTCGTAGTTACTGATCAGGGCATCCTGATCAGACCGAAGACCTGATGATGCGATACAGGCTGCTGCCGGTATGGCTGATATGAATCCACGAGGACGTGAGAACAACTAACGGAGAAACCCTTTGGAACAGCAATTACATCAGGATGATCAGAACGAGATATCCTTAAAAGAGATATTACGCATTATCAAGAACAGGAAGTGGTGGCTGATCCTCACCTTCTTTGTCGTGGTAAGCGTGGTATCAGTATATATCTACAAGTCGGTACCGATCTATCAGTCCAGTGCGACCCTGTGGATCGAACCGTCTCAGAGCGGGAGCTCCTTCGAGGACCTGTTCGCCATTCAGGCGGGAGGCAGTTCGACCAAGATCGCTACTGAAGTCGAGATCATCAAGAGCCGCAGGAACATCGAGCGGCTGATCGAAGAGCTTGATCTGGTACGCCTCTACAGTTCCAGGTATGAATACAAGGAGCCTCTGACCACTCAGAAGCTGGTGAGTGCTCTGACGAACACCATATCGGTCTCTACGGTCAAGGATACCAATATCGTCAGGATCTCCGTCGAACATGGGGATCCTCTCCTGGCACGGGACATAGCCAATTCGCTCGCCTCTGTGTACAATGAACTGCTCAAGGATCTGGCCCAGAATGACTTTTCCATTCGCAGGGAGTTCATCGAGAGTCAGATCGGTCCGGCCTCCGCGAATGTCACCATTGCTGAGAACCGGCTCAGGGAATTCAAGGAGGCGAACGATGTGTTCCTTCTTGATGAGGAGGCCCGGGTCCTGCTCCAGCAGATCACGCAGTATGAGAAACAGATAGACCCCTATCTGATCCAGCGCGATGAAGCCAGGAACAAACAGCAGGTGTTCCAGGACTCGATCAGAGAGGAGGGCGGTGATCCTGTCACCTCGGAAGAGATCGCTTCCCGGGAGCTCTCTGCGAAGGTCTCTGAATACACCAATGCCAAGATAGAGCTTGCAGGCTACGGATCTGCAGGTACGCAGGATGCGAATGCCTCCAGACGGGATGAACTGCAGAAGCGTGTCCTCCGGTTGGAGAACGAGATCAGATTGATGGTCTCCGACCGGGTCTATCCGGCTGATCAGACTGTCTCTCCCTATATGCAGGCCTATTATACCCAGCTGGTCAATGCCTATACCCAGGAGATCTTCGCGAATGCCAACATCGCCTATCTGACGCAGATGAAACAGTCCTATGTCGATTCCATGTCAAATCTTCCGGCTCTGGAGCAGAAGCTGCTCGATCTGAACAGGGATGTCGCTGTCAAAGAGAATCTCTATCTTCTCCTGCTGCAGAACTATGAAGAAGCGAAGATCGCAGAGGCTGCCGTGAGTGGTACTTCCACGATCATCGATAAGGCCATAGTCAATCCGAACCCCATCAAACCCGACAAGAAGATGATCCTGGCAGTCGGCGTACTGCTTGGACTCTTTCTCGGTGTGCTGCTGATCTTCCTGATCGAGGCCTTTGATGATTCGGTAAAAGATGAGGATTCGGTAAAACGGGCACTTGGGCTTGATGCCCCGGTCCTGGGGAGGATACCGCACCTGCAATTCGATGAGCAGGCGGATCTCGATGAGCTTGTGGTCTATAACGACCCTACGTCCCCGGCTGCCGAGTCGTACAAGCTGGTGGCGGCGAATGTGCTCTACAGCAGCATCAATCCGCCCAAGGTCATAACCGTCTGCAGTTCTGAGATGGCTGCCGGTAAGACGACGATCACCGCGAACACGGCGATCGCCATGGCACAGAATGGTCTGAGGACTCTGATCATCGATGTCGATATGAGAAAACCGAGGATCGAGAAGGCGTTCGGTCTCAAGCGAAACAGTGAAGGACTGGTAAACTATCTGCTCATGGGTAAAGAGCTCAAATCGCTCATCCTCAGTCCCCTGGAGCGGCTGCCCAACCTCCATTTGCTTCCTGTGGGACAGCTGCCGCCGAACCCTACGGCACTCATAGCCTCGGAGAAGTTCCAGCATATGATCAACGAACTGAAGAACTGGTATGACCGTATCATCATCGACATGCCCCCTCTGCTCGCATCCTCCGACGGACTGATCGTCACGAGGAATACCGATGGGATGATCCTTGTCGTCAGGATGGGGAACTCCTCGAAGCACGGACTGCAGCTCTCAGGTGAGAACGTGCTCAATGCCGATGTGAAGGTCCTCGGTACGGTGATCAATGACATCACCAAAGAGAACTCCTATAACTACTACCACTACTACTATTACTATAATGTGGGCGGCGAGAAGATCTTCAAGAAGAAGAAGTTCAAGAATCGATACAACTCATACAGCTACTCCAGCCGGGAGAAGCCCTCTACCGGTAAGAACCCTGAGATGCAGGACCACACAGCTGCAGTACGTTCCTCAAAGAAGAGTGTCAGGAAGAAGCGTACATCAGCGAAGACCACAGATTCCCAAGCGGTGAACGTGAAGAGTGTAGACCCCCGCACGTTCAATGCGGAAGAGAAGAAGGTGCGTACGAATCCTGATTCAGTACTGACCAAAAAGAAGACAAAGGATTATCTGGCCGATGTGGAACAGGATGTGATCGCCTCTAAGGAGACAGCAGATGACACATCCGGTACAGACAAGTCCTGATCGAACGATGGGTATGGTAGATATTCACTGTCATCTCCTTCCCGGGGTGGATGATGGGGTGCAGACACGTGAAGAGGCCTCTGGTATCTTGAGTGCCTACGAGGCTGCCGGGTTCTCCCATATCGTCTGTACCCCTCACCTCCATGACCCCTTCGTGAAGACTCAGGTCGCCAACATCAGAGAATCGTTCAGCTGGTTCGAGCAGGAGGCTGCCACTCACGGCATAACCGCCTATCTTGGTTCCGAGCTCTATATTCAATCCACTATGGGCAAATATATCCCGTTTCTCGACACCTTCCAGCTCATCGAGACCAATACCCAGGTGGAACCGCTGTTCCTCCTGGAACGGATCTTCGATCTGCACCTGGCCGGTATGACGGTCATATTCGCCCATGTGGAGCGGTATTCCTGGTTCACGCTTGAGTCGGAGACCGTACGGCGCATGCGGGAGATGGGGGGTGCTCTTCCAGGTGAATATCAGTTCGATCAATGATAAGAAAGTTCAGTCCTATATCGATCACGGGTATGTGGATTTCATTGCCAGTGACAATCACGGGAGCAGGAGAGGAGTCCCGGACTTCTCTGCATGGAAGGGCTATGCTGATATTCAGGCCCGATCGATGCAGATTCTGGGTCTTGATACGTAATAAGAGAGAGTCTTACCTCTTTAATCTGTACAACAACCTATATTTCATATTACAGTGATACTCAGGAGGTACTCGTATGCTCAGAAGACTGGCCATAGAAAACTTCAGGTCAATAAAGAATGAACAGGTGCTTTCTTTCGAAGCCATCAAAGACCGTCGGCTCAGAGATGATCATGTGATCTCAGTCGATCCGAAGACGCAGATCCTCAAATTCTGTGCGGTCATCGGTGCGAATGGGTCGGGAAAGAGTACTGCCATACGGGCGGTGGAAGTGCTGCAGGCTATGGTGCTTGAAACGGAAATGGACACGAACGTGCTGCTTCGGCTAGCGGGATCCTCATTTGCCTATGATGCGAAGAGCCGCAGCGGTCCAAGCAGGATCACTGTGGAGATCGCCGAGGGTACGGACCCTGAGAGCGGCTCACCACTGATCTATACCTATACCCTTGAAGCTGATACGGAGAAAGTCCACAGTGAGTTGCTGAGCATCACGGTTGGTCGTTCGACCCGGAGGCTCTTCGAACGCATGCTCGCTGATCAGAGCCCTGATGATGATCTTCCTACCTATACCTACCGCTGGGGTAAACGATATACCGGTCTGAAAAAACGTTTTGCCAAGAAGGTCCCCCATAACCGGCTCTTCCTTGGTGATGCTGCTCGAGCTGGAAGTGAATCTCTCCAGCCGATGTACCGATGGTTCTCAGATCATCTGTGCATGATCTATCGGGCTCTCCCAGCTGAGTGAACAGTTCGTCATCGATCATCTGAAGAGGACACCGGAGATGTCAGCCTATCTGCTGAACTTCCTCAGGGATATGGATCTGATCGATATCAAAGAACTGCGTATCGCGGAGAAAGAGCAGGAGCCTGACAGGCTCATCTATATTCATGGGGTCGACCGTTCCCAGTATGCCTCCTACTTCTCCAGTGAGTCTCTCGGTACCAGGAGGCTGACCATGCTCGCCGTGGTCTATTATCTTGCGGCACAGCAGACCATGTGTCTGGTGGCTGATGATTTCGGCATCCTCCTGCATGACAAGATCGTTACTGAGCTGTATCAGAAGTTCACCTGTGCGACTGCCTCAAATGCGTCACAGCTCATCGGCAGCGGGGTGAATCTGACGATCCTCAACCATGATCTGCTCAGACATGATGAGATATGGCTGACATCGAAATATGCAGATGGCAGCACCGCGTATAACTGTCTTGCCGATTATGTCATCAGAAAGCATGACGATGTGCGTGAGATGTATATGCATGGGGCGTTCGGGTCGGTCCCGATCGTCTCAGAGAGCACACATACCACGAGAGAGGAGGTCTAGATATGGCACGGAAACATGATAGTCGCGAGCCGAGAAGACCACTGCTTGTCCTGACATCGAATGAGATCGAGACCCTGTATTTCCAGCAGATGAGACGAGATTGCCGCTTTGCGAATATGAGTGTGATGCAGAAGGATCCTCAGACGACCGATCTGCTGCAGATGATCAAGGAGGCCAACCGGCTCAGGAGGCATAACGGCTATGCTTCGGTGTGGTGCATCACCAATCCCGTGGACCTTCAGATGTCCCCGGTACAGCACCAGGAGTATGAGGCGTTTGCGAAGAAGCGCAAGGTCTCGATCGTCTACAACAATCCCGGGATAGAGCTGTGGTTCTATCTCCACTTCGGAGTCCCCTCAGCAGGTATGGAGAGTGCTGAGGATGTGATCAGCGGCCTTCGGACGTTCATACCCGGGTTCGAATCATCAGCTGCCTATCTTTCAGGAGACGAGGGGAAGCAGTTCTATCTCAGACTCTTTCCCAACAAGGCACAGGCCGCGATCAACACCGATGCGTATCGTCAGGTCGTGGGCAAGGGGAAGTGGGGCGAGCTGTATCATATGAGCACCAATATGCCCTCCTTCCTCACTGATATCACACAGCAGTGTGGAAGATGTTATGTCTCTCGTGGACAGATGTTCGAACAGCATACCATCTCCTGATCCCTGTCCTGAAGAGCAGAACTCACGGACGTGCAGTGGCCCTGCCGTCCTGTGAGCTCTCATACTGAGCTTTCAGTACCCGCCTCGGGTTATTTGATGCGCTTTGCTGCACTGCAGTGTTGGCGTAACAGTTGAAAACCTATATAGTGTCATATATGAAATTTAATGAATTACAATTGACAAAAGAGACCTTCGACGGCATAGAAGCTGCTGGATTCGAGACTTGTACTCCTGTTCAGGCGAAGGTGTTTACCCACTCGTTACTCGGAAAAGATGTTATGGTTCAGTCACAGACCGGGACTGGAAAGACTGCAGCCTTTCTCATAACCGTATTCGAACGATACATCAAGAGCCCCGAAGATGCCAAAAGCAAGGCACTGATCATTGTGCCGACACGTGAGCTGGCTGTGCAGATCAAGCAGGATGCACTCCTGCTTGCCCGGGGGATCCCGGGGATACGTATAGAGACGTTTTTCGGCGGAGTCGGGTACAAGGAGCAGGATGAGGCCATCAAGAAGGGGACTGATGTATTCATCGGTACCCCCGGCAGACTGCTCGATTATGAGAAACTTCACAAGATCGACTTCTCGGCCATGGATATGATCGTCGTAGACGAAGCCGACCGGCTGTTCGATATGGGATTCTACCCGGATATCCGAGACATGTTCCAGAAGTTTCGAAGACGTGATGATCGGCAGACGCTGCTCTTCAGCGCCACGTTGACCACACGGGCAAGGAATCTTGCATGGGACTTCATGAATGGTCCGGTAGAGATCGAGATCGAGCCCGAACTGATGACTGTCGCTGAGATCACTCAGGGTCTATTCCATGTGAGCAAGACCGAGAAGTTCGGTATGCTCCTGAGGATACTCAATAAAGAGAAGCCTGAGAATGCCATCATCTTCACCAACACCAAGTCCATGGCCGTTGAGATCTCCAAACGGCTTGAGCTCAATGGGTATGAGGCGCATGTCCTGATGGGGGATCTGCCGCAGCAGAAACGGCTGCAGGTCATCAATAAGATGAAAAAGGGTGAGATCAAGTTCCTCGTTGCCACTGATGTTGCGGCAAGGGGCCTGCACGTTGATGATCTGGAACTGGTGATCAACTATGACATCCCTGAAGATTTTGAGAATTATGTGCACCGGGTAGGGCGTACGGCACGTGCAGGTAAAAGCGGGATCGCCATCACACTTGCCTGTGAGCAGTTCGTCTACGGTCTGGAGGCCGTAGAAGAGTATATCCAGATGAAGATCCCCGTGATCTGGGCTGATGAGGAGACCTATCCTCAGATCAGAGACAAGAGTGCGCATCTTCGATTCCGTGATCTGGTCAAGTCTTATTCCTCAGGCGGTTCTGATCGAAGAAGGGATTCATCAGGTCGTTCTGATCGAAGAAGGGATTCCTCTGGTGGTTCCAAGAATCCCAGACAGCGATTGAGTCCTCAGGGAAGGAAACCGGCAGGGCGATCTGCAGATCCCCGGCCGAATCCCGCAGGGAACAAGCCTGTGACCGAGCCGGATCCACGTACCGTTCAGAGCAGACCTGCCCAGCGACCGGCAAGCTCCCCGAGAGGGTCTGCAGCACCCGGTGAGACTCGAGCAAAGCGGCCGCAGCGACCTCAAAGGTCTTCTTCGCAGGCTGCCACCGAACAGATGTCTTTTGAAGACAGACTTGCCATCTATAAGAACAAGTATGGTGCTGAGCTGGAGACTGAGTCAAAGTCTTCAGGGACAGAAGCTGCACGTCCAGCTTCGGGAAAACGCCCTTCCAGACAGAGAAAGAGAGCCCCCCAGGGTGAGGGACGTACTGCCCAGAGACCCGCAAGAGGCCAGAGAGCTCCTCAGGGTGAGGGACGTACTGCCCAGAGACCCGCAGGAGG
>LQAE01000146.1_pt1 | contig 27938 bp, 23 predicted proteins | sample 1535771 | NCBI WGS metagenome assembly LQAE01 (sample SAMN04331582, study PRJNA305678) | bioreactor metagenome | isolation source: bioreactor_1 inoculated with Wadden Sea sediment 1st replicate of a... | place: Germany:Bremen
GCAGTCTCAGCACCGAGGTCGCAGGACTCATCCTCAGGGGAGAAGCTGCGCTGTACACGGGAAAACCTTTCAGAGTCTCCACCGTATCCCTCGATCACATCGAAAAGGACTACCTGCATGCCATGGTCGGTATCGACTACCGCTCTGGTACCATGATGGTGAGCACCCAGTTCATCGAGAAGGTGATCCTTGATTATGACCAGCCTCTGGTAGCCGATCAGTGGAACCATACCATGACCCTGCTCGTGAACCGGGAGATCCCCTCACAGCATCTGGATCTCAAGCTGTTCACCTATCTTGAGTTCGATGAGTTCAATGCCCTCATCTCCCCTTCGGTGAATTACGATCTTTCCGATGCGATCAACATGGGCATCGGGGCACATCTGTTCTATGGTGAGACCGGGACCTTCGGTCAGTTCGATGATCAGGACCTTATCCATGCAGAGATCACGCTCAGTTTCTAGCCTCCACAGGACTCACGTGACATACAGCTCTGCCGGCTGCCTCAGGAGTTTCCTGAGGCAGCCGTTCTGTATTCCGAGACCATGAACATCCTTACCGTCAAACAGGTACCGGGCTCTACCTGCATGGTCATAGGAAGCCGCGACCCTCAAACCACTTGTACCGGGCTCTGATGTGAAGCAACTCTTGATTGTGCACCGGGTCTGTTCTACCATGATCATATCTGACTGCACACGTGTGTGCTCGAGTACTGCACAGCCTCGCTACGGGATGGGTGCAGAACCCGGCATACCGTATGCATGGGGTCATGCTCCTTCCCGGGAATCCGGCACAGGTCCTCCGGTGCCAATCCGAAGGGTTCCCGGTCAGTACAGGTATCATATGAACAAGCAAACAGATTCACCTGAGTCGATCATGGAAGAAGCGGTGACCGGTACTGCCCCCTCACTCCCTGCTCTCAGGACCCACGTATTCCTGCGGTGTATCGCAGGGAGCCTCTTGAGCGCTGCCGCAGGACTGCTGGTAGTGCTCTCCTATCCGCCCTTCGAGCTGTGGCCTCTGGTCTTCATCGGCTGGATCCCGATGATCTTCGCAGCCTACCGTGTCTTCCCCGAACGGTGGAGCAGCCTTGCCTCAGGCATCGGTATCTTCGCCTGGCTGCAGGGCTACCTCGGGCCGGTCTTTGCCGATAGCGGTCTGTTCATGGTATATCTGCCGCTGATCGCCGGCGCCATCTCGTTTCTTACCGATATGGGACTCAAGCGTATGGCCAATCAGACGAACAACCAGCTGCTGGTGCTCCAGGGAGTCCTGGGGATGGCTCTCAGTGAACTGATCAGACTCTTCATCCCCATCGCAGGGACCTGGGCCTTCATAGCCTACCCGCTCTACCGGCAGACCTGGCTGATCCAGCCGGTATCGATCTTCGGCATCATCGGTATGGGGGTGATCGTGATGCTCATCAACTATACGCTGGCACTCCTTGTCATGCGATATACTGACCGGAACTGGTCCGGCACCTGGTGGTATGCTCCTGATTCAGTTCCTGTCTCAGCTTCTGTGGCCCATCACCACCGTGACATCTGTCTGTGGATCCTCTGCGGCTGGGTCGTGATCAGCCTGGGCCTCTACGGGGTCCATACGCTCACCTATGACCAGCCGATCGTGCGCACGGCCGCCATCCAGCCTGCGGCATCTCCGATACAGGCGGCAATGCATGATGACGATGCAGCTGCCGTGCAGCTGCATCGACGATTGATCGAGATGAGCCGCGAGGCTGCTGATGAGGGTGCACAGTTCATCGTCTGGCCCGAAGGGACCTTCCTGTTCGATCCCTCCGAGCAGGATCCCTATGACCTGCCTTCGATGGCACGCGAGAGCGGTGCCTACCATGCCATCGGGTACGTAGTGATCACCGATGAGAATCTCATGCGTAATGAAGCGACGATCCTCTCACCAGAGGGGTCCTACCTCGGGGTGTTCGGCAAAGACCATCCTGTTGCGTTCGCCGGGGAGACCAGCCTCTCAAGAGGTTCCTACCCGGTCTATGACACTCCGCTGGGCAGGTTGGGAACGATCATCTGCTATGATCTCGATTATACCGACACGACCAGAAGACTCGCACGCAGCGGCGTGCAGCTGATCGGGGTTCCCTCCAATGACTGGAGTGCCATCGCCGATAAACACTACACCCATCTGGTCTTCAGGGCAGCAGAGAATCGGGTAGCCATGGTGAAGGCTGACGGCGGCGGGTTCGATTCAGCGGTGATCTCCCCTGTCGGCAGGATCATCGAGATGGTCTCCGATCCTGAGGGCAGAGAGGCTATCGTCTCTGCAGAGGTACCGATCGGTACGGGACGTGGGACGCTCTACAGCTATATCGGGGACTGGGTGGGCTGGTTGAGTCTGCTCCTGACGATCGGTATCAGCCTCGGCAGAAAGCGCCTGATCAAGCGGTTGGGATCTGACAGGGAATGATCACGATTTTCCATGGACAGGATCACTCCTCTCGCGTATGATGTGTCCCATGGGATATATCTGCGGTATAGATGAGGTCGGCCGGGGGCCGATAGCGGGACCTGTCACAGCGGCAGCGGTGATCCTCCATGAGGATTTCCCTGTCGATCTGCTCGATGATTCGAAGAAGCTCTCAGCGAAGAAGCGTGCCCTGCTCGATGTGATGATCCGTGAACAGGCTCTTGCCTGGGGCATCGGCTGGGTCTCACCCAAGAGTATCGATGAGATGAACATCCTGCAGGCTTCTCTGCTTGCCATGGAGCGGGCATACGGGACGATGTGCAGAACCTTCGGTATCGACGATGCACAACTGCTGCTGATCGACGGGAACACCTTCCCTCACATGAACCATCATATGGCTGCTGTGATCAAGGGAGACGGCGCGGTACCTGAGATCATGGCTGCCTCCATCATCGCGAAGGAGGCACGGGATCGCTGGATGGTGCGGATCGCAGAACGCTTTCCGCAGTGGGAGTTCGAACGGCACAAAGGATACCCCACAAAACGACACAAGGCATTATGTCTCTCTCATGGGTCTCCCCGATCCATCGAACGTCTTTCAGGATTTTTTCTTGACGAAATCTACCGCTTTCTGGAATTCTTTGACAAAGTCATTCAGATCCTCTTCGAAGATGATCACCGACTGACGTTCGAATCCGTCCATGGCGTTCTTCTTGCTCTCGACGATGTTGATGAACAGATCTCCGAACCTGTTCTCTTTCACATTGAAAAGTAGGTTCGTTTATCGTTCGATATCTTAGTGGAAAAGACTTCTCCGCGTTTACCCATGTGTACTTCCTATTCGTTGTTCTTTTCAGGCATGCAGCCGCAGGCTCTGACATGCTGTAGTATCCTGAAAGTTCCCTCTTTATTCAAGTCCCATTCCCATCGGGTGGTTCGATACCTGCACCGATCAGCTTCTTCGGGCAGCCAGTTCCGGCCACACTGCGGGAGATCGGCTCCCCGGCCCTTGCTGCACGGCACAGCTGAGCCGATCCACCGCCTGCAGTCACTCAGAACTCATGGTACTCGGTAATATTCCCCATCTTCCTGTAGATACGCTTCAGCGATGGGAATATCCTGCCATACAGCCGGTACATGCGTCGGTAGAGTCGATGGTGCTCCTCAGACGGCATGAAGGTATCTTTGTAGGAGACCATCGCACCGACTGCATCCCGTACCGATTCATAGGTCCCGATCCCGTACTGCGTGATACAGGCAGCTCCGAGCCCTGAGGTCTCTGTCGTACTGCCCCGATGCAGGGGCAGGCCGAACACATCCGCAGCTATTCGGCAGATGTGGTCACTGCTGCTGGCCCCCCCTGATACGGTGATACTCTTCATGGTCGTACCGGTCACCTTCTCGATGCGATGCTTCCCGTCAAGCAGGGCAAAGCAGAGGCCTTCGATCATCGCCCGGTAGATATGGGCACGGGTGTGCACCGAACCGAATCCGACCATCGCTCCTTTTGCTGTCGGGTGTTTGAGTCCCGGCGACCAGTACGGCTGGACCATCAGACCCATGGACCCAGGCTCGGTCTGATCGAGCATCTGATCGAGCAGCTGCTCCGGACTGATACCTGAGAGTTCTGCTTCCTGCACCTCTTTGAACCCGAACTGTTCTTTGAACCAGGTGATCATCCAGAACCCTCTGAAGATCTCCACTTCAGGGTTGAACTGCTTCGCTATGGGCGCAGGATAGGAGGGAAGGAACTTCAGAGGTTCCAGGTACCGGGTACAGGTAGTCTCGATGGTCGCGGTGGTCCCGAAGCTCAAAGAACCGGCATCACTGGCGACCACCCCCATCCCGATGGTCTCACAGCCTTTGTCAGAGCCGCAGGCGATCACCGGTGTCCCCAACGGTAATCCATGTCTGAGAGCGAATACATCTGTTATCGCACCGATACGTTCACCCGGGGATACCAGGTCTACCAGCTTCTCCCGTTCCACAGGATAGATCCTGCCGGTCAATGCATAGGGTCCTGCCCATCGCTGCTTCTTATAATCGAAGGGGATATGACCGATCTGAGAAGCGGTGGAATCCCGCCACCGGCCGGTCATGCGTCTGTGCAGGAATCCTGAGATCTGCACATATTTGCAGGTTCGCTCCCAGATCTCTGGCTCATACTCCTTGATCCAGTTGCATGCACCTTCAGTCTGCATCTTCATGACTGTGTCATACATGCCTACGACCTTCAGGCCGATCGTTCTCAGAAGCCCGGGTCGGTATATGATCGAGGCCTTTCGCTGATCGAGCCAGAGGATGACGTTCCTCAGTGGATCGCCCTGCTCATCGAGACAGATCATGCTGTTCCTCTGGGTGGTCACTCCTATTCCTCTTATGTGCTGGTAGGGTCCTTCTGCGTGCTTCCTCAGACGTGTGAGAGCCCTCTCAAGCGAATCCCAGTATACCTGTGCATCCTGTTCAGCCCATCCCGGGTGCTCTTCGATATAGGGCTCATAGGCTTCTCTCTCCATCGCCAGCAGGCTGCCGTGTTCATCAAAGATCAGGGTCCGTATCGATTGCGTACCGCAGTCGATCGACAGGGTACAGGTGCTGCTGCTCACAGGGCCTCCCTCAGTCTGCCGGTAGCCTGCAGCAGGCACATGCTCTGCATGAGATCAGGGATGTCTCCGAAAGACAGGGGTGAGCATATCGATGACGTACCGGTAACAGTGTTCATTCAGAGGCCTCCTGCTTCATCGAAGCCCTGTAGAGCTGAAGCAGTTCTCTCATGCTCTCGGCTGCCCGGACGCCGTCCTGTGCCATGATGGCATCTACGATCCTGCGTTGATGGAGCTGCTGGTGTTCCCGGCTTGCAGGAACGGCACAGCAGTTGACGCAGAGTCTCAGATAGAGCTCCTTGAGTGAGTTCAGCAGCATGGGATAGAGCCGGTTTCCCGATGCACGGGACAGGCGCCGGTGGAACAGGAACATATTCAGTGCAAGCTCTTGGGTATGAGAGGATGATGTGAGACGTTCTCTGCGCAGAATATCTTCGAGTTCTGACAGATCATCCAGAGTCGCACCGAGGGCGGCACGGGAGGCGATCTCCGGTTCTATGAGGTCTCTCAGATCACAGAGGTCATCTGCGAGTTCCTGTTCACTGGAGCTGCTGCCGTACCGCATCATCGACAGCAGCAGATCGAGTGAACCTCGTGTATGATAATCGTTCACATAGGCTCCATGACGAGGGACTATCCTCACCAGCCCCTTACTCTCCATCTTCACCAGAGATTCATGTACGACCGGTCTCGAAACGCCGGTCCTCACCGCCAGTTCCCGCTCCGGGGGCAGACGTTCTCCCGCTTCGAAATCTCCTGAGATGATCAGCTGCTCAACATATTCTGTGAACGTCTGTGTGAGACTGGCTGCTTTCGTCGCTGGATGATCCATTGCTGCTCCTGAGTATGGTGGTATTACCACAATCGATCATATACCTGCTCACATATCATGTCAATTTTATTCACCCATTTTTTTCAAACACTCTTGACCCTCAAGCGCTTTTTCGATATAAATGTTCCTGTTGCCTGAGCAGCACACTATGCGTCCGTCGTATAATGGTTATTACCTCAGCCTTCCAAGCTGATGATGTCGGTTCGATTCCGATCGGACGCTCTTTACGAGCGTAGCTTTTCATCTAAAGGTCTGACAGTCTTTGACTGATCAGGCTTTTTCTGTTTTCAGAGGGTTCTGCGGCCTTGATGAGAACTCTCACCAACCCGAATTCCATCAGGCTGCTGGAGAACCGGACCTCAGAACTCCTGAACGGATCACATGAACAGCAGCAGACTTACCGCCATCACCATCATACCTGCGATCAACCCGCCTATCGCCAGATGGTGTTCTCCATACTCCTCCGCGGTGGGGAGCAGTTCATCCAGAGAGATATAGACCATGATCCCGGCAACCGATGCGAAGATGATACCAAAGGTGGTATCATTGAAAAAGGGCCGAAGCACGAAATACCCCAGAAGGGCACCGATCGGTTCAGCGAGACCTGAGAGGAACGATAACACGAAGGCCTTCTTCCTGCTCTTGGTCGCATAATAGATAGGAGCTGATACTGCCAGCCCCTCCGGGATATTATGGATCGCTATCGCTACGGCGATGCTGATCCCGAGCGTGGGGTTGGTAAGACCACTCATGAAGGTAGCCAGACCTTCGGGGAAGTTATGGATACCAATAGCCAGTGCAGAGAAGAGGCCCATGCGTAAGAGTTTGGCTTTTTCTCGCTCCGATGCATGCTCGATCTTCTCAGTCACATTCAATTCATGCGGATTCTCATAGGCCGGGATCAGTTTATCGATCACAGCGATGAAGAGGATCCCCAGGAAGAATGCAGCTACCGTCCACATATACCCGACCCTCTCTCCCATGACGGTACTGAGAGATTCTCTGGCTTTGACGAATATCTCCACCATGGAGACATAGATCATGACCCCTGCAGAGAACCCCAGAGAGATCGTGAGCAGCTTCGGATTGAACTTCTTGGACATCAGACCGATGAAACTGCCGATCCCGGTAGATAATCCTGCAAACAGCGTTAGCATGAAAGCGAATAGCACATTGGTGTCCATATGTGTTCTCCTGGCAGACGTATCAGAGAGCCATCACATCACTTCGGATCTTTGCCTCGACTCATGCTCACAGGTCAAATGGTCCAGAGAGTTCCGGATATCCTGTACCAGCAGAGCCGACGCATATTCAAGTGCCCATGGCATCCTGCTGTGTAGTATACATGAAATCAGCGCATACAGCTACCGAAATGTCTTGCTGTACACAGTCCGCAAGCAGATGCATATCCCCAGAGCGATACCTTTCATCGAGCTGCAGAGTCCCTTTCATGGCAGTTCTTGGGTGAAGTGGTCGGTGGGGGACCCACCGTCGATGTTCAGCATCTCCATCCCAGTCATGGGGGAAAGGGACTTCTGGCAGTTGTATGATCGCATCCTTGCTGGACCCGGTATGCTGTGCACCTCCTGCAGGGCTCCTGTCATTTGCGGCGGTGGTCAGATCTGACAGGCTGCACAGTCAGATTCATAAATATAATTTGACAAATCAACGATTCGATTGTAAGGTGTATTGGTACTACCATATATCCAAAACAGGAGGTTCTCAATGAAAAAAGGAATGATACTCGCAATGATCATGATCATTGCAGCTACAGGGATCGTGACTGCAGCAGGGCAGAAAGAGTCTGCTACCGATGAGAAGACTTTTTCATTTATTGTAAAAGATATGACTAACCCGTACTTTCTCCGTATGCAAGAGGGAGCAGTCAAAGCCGCTGAAGAGTTCGACATCGATCTCTCTTGGACAGCAGCCCAGTTCAATGGAGATATTGAAGGTCAGATAGCACTGGTGGAAGCTCAGCTTGCCCGCGACCCTGATGCCCTCATCCTCGTACCGATGAACGCATCAGCGCTCTGCCCGAAAGTGAAAGAGGCAAACTCACTCGAGGTCCCTGTCATCAATACAGACACGAGACTGGAAACTTCAGGCTGCGGGGATGCGGTAACCTTTGTGGGACTTGATGAGAAAGAGACAGGGATTCTTCTTGCCTCATTTGTGGTTGACTACTTCGATGGGAATGCTACGATTGCCATTCTCGAAGGATTCAGGGGAAGTTCGACTGCTGAAGAGCGGTTGGTAGGCTTCAATGAAGTATTTGCATCGGAGCCCGGGATGGTCGTCGTGGCGACTCAGACTGCAGAGTGGGATCGAGAGAAAGGCATGAATGTGACAGCAGACATCATGCAGAACAACCCCGATCTGACACTGGTAGTCGCCTCCAACGATGAGATGGCTCTCGGAGCCATTCAGGCAGTGAAATCTGCAGGGAAGATGGACCAGATACAGGTAGTCGGGATAGATGCTGTGCCGGCCGCTCTCCAGTCGATCAAGAACGGAGAGATGCTTGCCACGATCGACGGGAATACCGATCTCATGGGCTACGAATCAGTCAAGACAGCGTATGAGTACGTCGTGAACGGCAAACGAGATATTCCGACCTGGATCAAAGTCCCGGCAACAGTGATACTCTCTGATGACATAACAGATCAATACCTGCGATCACGAGGTATAGAACTGGACTGATATCCTCACCAAGCTGGTAGTTCTGCGCTGCATCCTACGATGCAGACGCAGAACTGAAATCCTCTATAGACTGCATTGGATCATGCACGAACTGAGTACGCTACAGGTGCTCAGCAGAAATGATTGAGGTTCATCATGTCAGAAGAACAGTACGTACTTGAGGTCAGAAACATCTCAAAAGCCTTTCCGGGTGTTCAAGCCCTGCAGCATGTCAATTTCTCATTGCAAGAAGGGGTAATCCATGCCCTGGTAGGAGAGAACGGAGCTGGGAAATCGACACTCATCAAGATCCTCAGCGGTGTACATACCCCCGACGAAGGCGAGATCCTGCTCCATGAAGAGCAGGTGACCATTCACAACCCCCGACAAGCTCATACGCTTGGCATCTTTACTATACATCAGGAATTAAGTCTTGCACTGCATATGAGTGTCGCTGAGAATATCTATCTGGGAATGGAGAAGCCGGTCAGATTCGGAAGATTCATCGATTGGGATCAGCTGTATGAACAGGCTGGAGCGATACTCAGGAAACTCGGGACTGCTATTGACCCAAGACAAGCAGTCGGTGAGCTCAAAGTCGGAGAGCAGCAGCTCGTTGAGATCGCAAAGGGTCTGGTCACCAATCCAAAGGTGCTCATTCTGGATGAACCGACATCGGCTCTATCCTCAAAAGAGATCATCTATCTCTTCAAGGTGCTCAACAGCCTGAAGCAGGAAGGCTTCAGTGTGATCTATATCTCTCACCGTCTGGAGGAGATATTTGAGATCGCCGATACGGTCACTGTGCTCAGAGACGGGCAGGAGGTGATCACCACATCCATAGACACCCTTACAACCAGTTCCATGACTACCTATATGACGGGAAAAGATATTAGCCTCATTGACCGTGACACATTCCGAAACACCGCGAAGCTGGGAGAGATCCTGCTGGATGTGCGAGATCTGAGCGGTCCGGGGTGCGATGCAGTCAGTTTCTCTCTCCGTCGCGGTGAGATACTCGGGATGGCCGGATTGATGGGGGCCGGGAGAACTGAGATATCGAAGATACTCTATGGAGCCGTTCAGAAAAGCAGAGGCCAGATCTTCCTGGAAGGAAAAGAGGTTGAGATATCTTCCCCTCAGCAGGCCTTGGCCCATGGCATCGCCTATACGACCGAAGATAGAAAGAATGATGGCCTGCTCCTCGAACAGTCCGTTATGAGCAACATTTCCATTTCGGTATTGAAAGAGATCGCTCGACGGGGATGGATCGGTACAAAAGAGCTGGAGATCTCAGATGCAGCAAAGCTCAAATACAACATCGTCACCTCGAGTCTGCAGACAAAGATCAAACACCTGAGCGGCGGCAATCAGCAGAAAGCACTGATTGCGCGGGCCCTGGCCTGTGAACTGAAAATGATCATATTGGATGAACCCACCAAAGGGATCGATGTCGGGGCAAAACAGGAGATCTATCATCTGGTCAGGGAGTTATCTGAGGCAGGGCTCTCAGTTCTGTTCATATCATCAGAGATATCTGAAGTTGTGGATGTGTCAGACCGGATACTGCTGATCAGGGATGGCGGCATAGTAACAGAACTGGATCGAACCGATGCATCGAAAGATATTGTACTCGAAATGCTGCTCAAGGAGGTCACGCATGCGAAAATGGATTAGTGAGCACCCGTTTATCTGGATAGTGGCAGTCATGCTGCTTCTCGGTCTTATTCTCAGTATATTATCACCCTACTTCCTGACAGCAGGGAATGTCTCAAACTTATTGAAGCAGGTATCGATCCTGGCGCTGCTCGCTGCAGGTCAGACTCTGGTCATACTCTCAGCAGGGATTGACCTCTCCGTAGGATCGACCTGGCCCTTTCTGCCGTACTCATGGGAGGGATGATAAAGAACGCAGAAATGGCACCCGGACTGGCCATACTGCTTGGTATCCTTATCGCCGGCGGTTTTGGAGCATGTAACGGTATTGTCATCTCCAAAGCGAAATTACCACCGTTCATCGTGACTCTCGGGATGATGGGGATCGCACGAGGTCTTGCACTGGTCTATACGAAAGGCATCTCGTTTCAGATCTCTTCGAAACTGCTCCAGTTCATCGGAGATGGTACGATACTGGGTCTGCCCTTCCCGATAATCGTGGTGATCATCCTCTATGGCATCCTGTATCTGGTGTTGAAAAAGCATGTCTTCGGGAGAAACGTCTATGCGATCGGCGATAACGAAGAGGCAGCACGACTTGCAGGTATCAATGTGGACAGGCACAAGATCCTCATTTACACCATCAGTGGACTCTGTGCAGGACTTGCAGCGGTGGTCATGATCAGCCGTCTCTCATCAGCCCCTCCCAATGTCGCCAATGGTTCTGAACTTCAGGCGATCGCCGCTGTGATCATAGGCGGTACCTCTTTTACCGGAGGCATCGGGAGTATCGAAACTACCCTGATCGGAGCCATGATCATGACGATGATGTCAAATGGTCTCAATATTCTTGGTGTCTCCTCCTTTTGGCAGCAGGTTTTTGTGGGATTCATAACGATCCTTGCCGTGTGGCTGGATAAACTCAAATCACGTCGCTGACCATCTCTTCAGATACGTACCTCTTTTTCAGCCTCTTTCATACTCAGGTATGGGAGAGGCTGTTTTCTGACCAACTCACCCACGCACTTCTTGTGCGTTGTACCGGTACTTGACAGTTCCTTCACAGCGGGACCTGCTGCTGCCTGGAAATCCTGTGGTTCCCACGTCCCGTCCTCGTAACGGGCCCAGGAGTGCCTGTCATCTCCGAGTCAGGCATAGTGATCAGCTAGAGAGATCCCACGATCATGAGAAAGACCTCAAGACCTCTCCTATGGGTACACCATATATCCAGAACCAGATATAGCTGTACCCTAAATCCCCTGAGAGAAGGCTTTCATCGAGTAGTAGAGTTCATTCCAGTGCAGCTCCTTGGTGAAGTGATCGATGGTGGTCCCACCGTCGATCTTCAGCATCTCTATTCCGGTCATGCGTGCAAAGTCTTCGAGCATCTGGACAGTCACATCCTTGCTGAACCCCGTATGGTGTGCACCTCCTGCGAGGATCCAGGCTTCTGCAGCAGTGGTCAGATCTGGAAGGGGTTTCCACAGGACCTTTGCCACGGGAAGATTCGGTGTCTCCTGTGTCACCTCCACGGTCTGGACACAGTTGACCAGCAGTCTGAACCTGTTCCCCATATCCATGATCGATGCATTGAGTGCCGGTCCTGCAGGAGTACTGAAGACCATCCGAACAGGGTCATCCTTCCCCCCGATCCCGAGAGGACGGATGAGCAGCTTCACTTCGGTCTCTTCTGCTATGCTCGGACATACTTCGAGCATATGGGCTCCCATGACAAGCTGGTTCTCTCTGTCAAGATGATACGTATAGTCTTCCATGAAGGAGGTGCCTCTCCCCTTGCCCTTCCCCATCACTTTCATGGCTCGAACGAGGGCTGCGGTCTTCCAATCCCCCCTCTGCCCCGAACCCATAGCCCTTTTCCATCATCCGCTGACAGGCGAGACCGGGGAGTTGACTGAGTCCGTGCAGATCCTCGAAGTTGGTGGTGAACGCCGTGTACCCTCCGGCTTTCAGGAAGTCCTCAAGGCCTGCTTCGAGTCTTGCAGCATCTTCGAGAGACTGGTGTCTGGGACCTCCGGGTCTCAGCGACTGTTCAAGGGTATAGCTGCTCAGATACGACTCGATCAGCTGCTGGATCTCCTGTTCACCTACCGCATCGACGGCCTCGGCCAGTTCACTCACGCCGTAGGCATACACATCATAGCCGAACTGTATCTGTGCTGCGACCTTGTCGCCTTCGGTCACAGCGACTTCTCTCATATTGTCGCCGAACCTGCAGATCTTCGCCCCCTGCATGTCTTGGAAGGCCGCAGCTGCACGCATCCACGCATCAAGGCGCTCAAGGACCTCTGCATCCTTCCAGTATCCTGCTATGACTTTCCGATCTATATGCATGCGGGCATTGATGTACCCGTGTTCCCTTCCTCCGTGGGCTGACTGATGCAGATTCATATAATCCATATCGATCGCATCCCAGGGGATAGCCCTGTGGTACTGGGTATGCAGATGCACTACAGGCTTGGTCAGCTGCTTCAAGCCGTTGATCCACATCTTCGAGGGTGAGAAGGTATGCATCCAGAGGATCACCCCGGCACATCGATCATCGGAGCTTGCCTGAATACAGAGATCTGTGATCTCCTGTGGAGTCGTCACCACTCCTTTACAGATCACCTGAGCACTGATGCGTTCGTCTGCATCGATCCCCTCTGCAATATCTCTGACATCCCTGTCGACCATCTTCAGTGTCTCCGGCCCATAGAGGTGCTGAGACCCCGCAGCCATCCAGATCTCCAAGTTCGTATATACCTTCATCGTATTGACTCCTGTTCTGTATCCGATGCAGCTCAGGCGGACTGAGTCGTGCAACTACTGTGTACGGCAGGTAAACTCCTGTGCGTTAACGTACACACATAGTCTAGTATGGGAACAGGCATGTGTCAAATGATTTGTTCTGATTCGTGGATCGGCCCCCGCCTTCATCCCTCCCCCTCCGGGAGAGTCCGTTCAGCTACCGATCACGCTCAGCAGAGGAATCACACTACGAGATGCAGGGATGGCGCAAGAACTCAGCCGGTCTCCGCCCGTAGAGTCGCTGCGTATCTGATGAGTGAGCAGGGTCAGAAGCGACGACCCCCGCAGGGGAGACCTGCAGCAGTCATATACCGGCAGAGGAGGTCAGACGACGAACAGCAGTGCTGTGAAGAAGACATACTGAATGAACAGGATATGGACGAACAACTGCTTCTGTTCGTTGCGTATATGCATCTTCTCATACAGATAGACTGCTGCTGCTGCGATGATCCCCATCGCAGCATAGTTCTGCAGAGGGACTGAGGTCCCTTCCCATTGCCAGAAATCAAGGCAGACAGCGATCGGTTCCATCACATAGTCGAACAGTACGATGATCATCGATGCCATGATGATCTTGAAGATACGTACCCTGATATGCAGGATCTCCACAAGGGAGATCGAACCGAGAATGATCAGAGCCCAATTCAGCGAAGCCATCGGAGGCACTCCGATCAACTGCAGCCCAAGCGTCTGACCATAGGTATACGATCCGAACACCGCTCCGGTTGTCACGCCGATGATCTGAAGCAGCAGAAAGACCGCACCGGTCACGGCAAACCAGAGGAACACCTTGGTGTTCCTGTCGACGAACGTAGAGGCAAACCCAAGGATGAGCGTTGTCAGGATCAGAAACGGCATCAACTGCAGCGCAATAAGTTCCGTTGACTGCAGCGCATGACCGATGATGAACACCGTGTACAGAAGCGCTAATAGTATCGTCGTGATCCATGTGTAGAGTTTTTCCTGAAGTACGGTTCTCATCGTCATCCACCTGTCTTTTTTTATATGTAGTACTTTGAGCGTACCTGGTTCCGTCCGCTCTTGATGTATTGGTGATCAGCAGTGAGACTGCGGGCAACACGCCGTTCTCTGTGTATAGTACACTGCCCGCCCTGTCACAGTCTACTTTACATGACGCAAAACGGTTGTTTTGATCATAATCAGCAGTGTTTCTCCCACTATGAGAGGATACCATGGGAGCGATTGGTCCGATCGGAATCTGACCATCAGGACAGAATACTTCCAGGATCCGCAGCGACTGCAGGCTATGCATAGCGTTCATCCTGTTTCATTGCTGCATTGAGGGAAGCGAATGCCCCCTCATGAGCAACGAAGACTGAGAGGACTGCAGGGTCAAAATGGTTCGCAGAGATGATGGGATCTCCCTGCATGATGATCTCCATCGCCTCGGAATGGGTCATGGCAGGCTTATAGGGCCTCTCGCCGGTAAGCGCATCATAGACATCGATCAGCGCCATGACCCGTGCGGCAAAGGGGATCTCCTCCCCCTTGAGCTGCATCGGATAGCCAGTCCCGTCCCTTCGCTCGTGGTGGTAGGTCGCCATATCCTGGGCATACGAGAGAAAATGGCTGTCTGAGAGGTTCTCTTTGGCTTTCTGAAGGATCTCCCGGCCAAGCAGGGTATGACGCTTTATGTACTCATAGTCGTCCTCAGACAGTCGTCCCTCCCCGATGAGCAGGAAATCGGGCATGGCGACCTTCCCGATATCATGCATGAGTGTGGCCTGACTCATGTATTTCTTCATCTGGTCATCGATCAGCGCCCCATCAGGATGCTCTTCTGACAGGAAATCAAGCAGCAGTTCCATATACTTCCGGGTCCTTTGCACATGACTGCCTGTGACCTTGTCACGATAGGAGATCATGATGGACATACTCTCGAACAGTGCATCCTTGATATCTGTCAGTTGAGCGGTCCGCTCAGCGATCAAGCGTTCCAAGGTGTTTCGATGCTCAAGCAGCTCGAACTGGATCTGTATCCGAGATTTCATCAGACCGGGGCTGTAGGGCTTGAAGATGTAGTCTGCTCCTCCGAGCCGCAGCCCCACCTCCTCATTCAACTCCGCAGTGAGTCCAGTGACGAAGATGATCGGGATATCACGGGTGCTGTCCTGTCCCTTGAGCACACGACATACATCATAGCCGCTGATCCCCGGGAGCATGACATCAAGGAGGATCAGGTCAGGTTGCAGCATGTTCACCTGAACAAGCGCTTTCTCTCCGTCCAGTGCGATGCGAAGGGTATATAGATCCCCGAGTATCGCATGGAGCATGGCTATATTCTCTTTTTGATCTTCAACGACCAGTATGATCTTTTTAGATTTCATCAGTTCCCTTTCTGCTCAGATAGACTCTTACGTGATCTGCTCTATGATACATTGGATATGCCCTACAGCTTCTTCGAACTGATACGCTCTGATATCGTCAGCGGCCAGTCCTGCCTGAATCGCCAGCTGCTCAGTCAACGGCTGCTGCTGCAGCTGCTCAAGCAGCCGGGTACTTTCATTGAGTTCGTTATGCATGAGGACCTCGCTGAGCGACGTGCAGATAGACCTGATGGCATGGCGACTGCGGGCATCGATCGGCTCGGTAAGCAGACCACCGAGCTGAGATTCCTGATCTGGACTCACCTCCTGGACCGCATCCAGCACTCTGGTGATCTCCAGAGCAATCTGATCGAACACCAGACGAAGCTCATCTTCAAGTTCAGCGTACCCATCCTGATCCAGATGCAGCTGCTGTTCGAACTGCAGCAGACTCCGACTGAGTTCCTTCAACCCGAGATTGAGCGCGACACCCCTGATGTTATGCACATAGGACAGAAGACCGGCATGCTGTTCATTACGTATCATCTCAGATATGATCGAACTCATATCCTGGTTTTTGGCAAGGAAATTCGCAAGGAATCGATAGTATGAGTGCTCATCATCGCTGAACCGGTGAATACCCTGGTTCGCATCAACCAGATCGATCGAGCTCCTGTCCTGCTTCTCAGCCTTTCGCTGCTGTGCTTCCCGTCCGCACAGCTCCTGTTCGATCGTCTTGAGGAAGGGCACAGGCTCTATCGGCTTGGTGATGAATTTGGCCTGTTCAAGACCCATTTCAGCTGCCCGTGACTGGGCCAGCACATCCGCAGTGAGAAACAGGATCGGCATCCCGGTATTGTACCCGCCAGAGAGTCCTCTGATGCGTCGTGCTGTCTCGAACCCATCGATGCCCGGCATCTGGATATCAAGCAGCAGCAGATCGATGGGACGTTCTGTGATATAGGTTATCGCAGAGATACCATTATCGACACCGATCACATCATACCCGTGCACCCTGAGCAGCTCCTCGAGCATCAGGCGATTCACCAGATGATCCTCACAGATCAGCACGGTCATTCTCCTGCTCTCACCATCTGTCGGGGCTGTCGTGTATTCGACCACCTGATCTGCCAGTTCTGCCGCCTGTGACAAGGTACTGCTCATGCGATGTTCCAGCATCAAAAGAGCATCCAGCAGTTCGTCCTTCAGAAACGGCTTATGGACTAGTACATAGGAATGTTCACGCAGGATCACTTCGATATCATGCTCATTGATCAGGATCGATGAGATGATCACCATGGGTCTCGTGTCCCGGTCAAAGAAGTTGAGGAAGGAGGCGTTCTCGGACTTCCCGATGAACCCTTCCCAGTCGACTACACTGACCACCTGTCTATCAGTCTCAGGCTGCAGGGAGTCAGATCGATCACACCAGCTCCAACTCATATGGTAGTAGCTGCATATCCTGCTGATATATGCTTTATGTGCATCGGAGAGGAAGTACCCCGCAAGGTGCAGCTGCTCGAACCCTGCACGGTCAGGAGGGTTCCCGCTGATAGTACCGGCGATCGTGAAGGGAATGACGGCAGTGAACACACTCCCCTTCCCGAGGATACTCTCGAGCCTGATGGTACCGCCCATCAGCTCAGTAAGGCTTCTGCACATGGCAAGACCGAGACCGGTACCCCCATATTTCCTGGTGATACTCTCGTCTGCCTGCATGAAAGCGGTAAAGAGTCTCTCCCGTGTCGTCTCATCGATACCGATACCGGTATCGATTACGCTGCATTCGAGGGTCACAGCTGAGGATGTCAGTTCCTTACAACGTATGCGTAAGGATATCGACCCCTTATGTGTGAACTTCTCGGCATTGGAAAGCAGATTCTGCAGTACCTGCAGAAACCTGAAGGAGTCACCGATCAGCAGATCAGGGATCTCAGGATCTACAGAGACGAAGAATTCGATCTTCTTACGGGCGATCCTTCCTGAGAATATTTCGATGAGGCTGTTGACAGCAGTATCGAGAGAGAACTCCGTCTGTTCTAGCTCGATGCGCTGGGCCTCGATCTTGGAGAAATCCAGGATATTCGTTACGGTGTTCAACAGCACCTGCGAAGAGTTGAACAATCTGCCGACATATCGCCTCTGCCGGCTGTCAAGTGTGGTCATAGAAAGAAGATTCTGATACCCGATCATCGTGTGGATCGGTGTACGGATCTCATGGCTTACCATGGCAAGGAAGTTCGACTTACTCTGGTCTGCATGCTCAGCTTTCAACTTCTCGGTCACGAGCTGCTGCTCTATCAGCTTCCTGGTGGTGATGTCAGTGTGCGTACCGAACATCACCAGAGGATTACCCTGATCATCCCATGAGACTACCCGACCGGCATCCAGGATCCAGATATATTCACCGTTCCTGTGCTGCATCCGGCACTCACAGGTATACATGGGACTCAACCCGGCAAAATGTCTCTCCAGCTCGTTCTTGGAATGTTCGATATCTTCCGGATGCAGATGACCGATCCAGGTGTTAATGGTCGTCTCTCCGAGCTCTTCAAGCCCATACCCGATGATCTGGGCCCAGCGCTCGTTGAATTGGGTCCTGCCGCTGATGATATCCCATTCCCAGGTACCGACATTCGTTGCCTCGATGATGTTTTCCATTCGGTATTTCTGATTGCTCAGCTGTTCTCGTGCCGCTTCCTGTTCAGTGATGTCCTGCATGACCGTCAGATATGAACGTGTCCCCTGATTGTTGATCCGGGTACTTGAGAGCAGGAGTACCAGACGCTTGAGAGCGTTCCTGGTCTTCACCTCGATACGGACATCGTGTACCTCTCCCCGCTCGCTGAGTTCCCTGATCACTTCTTCATAGACCTTCTGACTGGCGAAGTGTACCAGCTCCTGCACCGTAGAACCGATCGCAGCATCCCTGCTGTACCCGGTGACCGTCTCGAAGGAGTGATTCACATCGGCGATACGTAGAGTAGAGAAATCAGAGACGAACATGGCAGAGGGATTGTCATGGAATATCTTATCGAATCGTTCGAGAGCCGCCTGCTGCAGTGATCGATCCTTCGAGATACCGAACACGGATTGTTCACCGTTCCATGTGTCGACCCATACGTGGGTCTCCACAGGGATGTGCTCACCAGTCTTCCCGATGAGCGGAAGGGGGCAGATCTTCAATCGTCCCTGAAGCATCTCATGAAGGAGCCGGGATGCCTCTTCCCGGTACTCCGGCGGATGATAGTCCAGGATATGCACCTGACCATCAGCTGATTCAGGGACTGTCAGACGTTCCTGAACAGCAGTGTTGGTGTGCACGATATGCCCCTGCATATCGCCGATGAAGATGAAATCCTGCATTGAGTTGAAGAAGCTGCGAAAGTTCTCTTCCTGTTTGGTTATCCTGGCATGCAGCGATTCATGTTCATACACCGAACAGATGATGCCGCTTATGACTTTCAGGATCTTCAGCTCATCAGCCTGCCACATTCTTGGAGCCGTACATTCATCAAACCCGACGAATCCGGTGACTTCTCCATGAAGCTGCAGCTTATAGATCAGGATCGATATGACGCCCTGAGGCCCCAGGATGTCATATACCTCCTTCGAGAGGTCTTCTATATGTTCTGCACAGATCATCCCCTCCTGCTCGATGATATCAAGCCATGGCCTTATGGTCTCATAGGGGATGTTCTGGAGATTCTCTATCTCAGGGTGGATATTCTCGTTGCACCACTCGAAGGTGTTGCTGGTACTCTGGAGCCGGTCATCATTCTCAAAGATATAGACCCGGCTCACATTGAGGAACTCACCGACTTCTTTGAGAATGATATGGATCTTCGTGGAAAAATCATCACTGGTAGTCAATTCCAGAGCGATCGTAGCAAGCAGAGACTGCCCGGCTACCAGTCGTTCTATCTCACCGGTGACATCCTTATCATGAAGTCTTCTCATATGGTCATCGTTCCTTTTGCTTTTTTTTACTCTCTTTTTCTGATGCAACCGGCACTGGAACTCTTCTTGACGTATACCGTCTGTATTTTGACTTGAACTCCGGTATCGTTCATAGCCTCATCCTCATAGTGCCATAAAAAAGCTGGGATCTCCCTACACGATCCCAGCCGACTCCGTTTGATGCTATCGATGTTCGGCCGCCTAATAGGTATCAGAAGCCTGACCAAGAAGTATCACTCGATGCCTTACGAAGAAGTATCACCTGATGCCTGACCAAGAAGTATCACTCGATGCTATACAAAGAAGAATCACTTGATGCCTTACAAAGAAGAATCACCTGATGCCGTACCAAGAAGTATCACTCGTTGCTATACAAAGAAGTATCACTTGATGCCGTACCAAGAAGTATCACTTGATGCCGTACCAAGAAGAATCACCTGATGCCGTACCAAGAAGTATCACTTGATGCCGTACCAAGTAGTATCACTTGATGCCTGACTAGGATGTGAAGCTTTTTACTGAAGATGTCGTACATACAGAGCCATGAAAAAGCTGCATATCTTTGTCATTCGACCAGATCGAATCGGGGTATAACCCTTCTTCTCTCTGATAATCTGAGCATATCAGATAATCACTTACTGGTGGTGTAGGGAATGAGGTACTTTGTGTAGGATCATGGGAAGGTCTGCAGGTCTGAACTACTCTCTGGGATGATTCATCGTGATCTTGATGAGATCTGCAAGATTATCCGCATGCAGCTTCTCAAAGAGACGTCTCTTGTAGGTACTCACTGATTTGGATGACAGGTTCATCTCGAAGGCTATCTCTTTGATACTCAGACCACTGCACAGATGATTACAGACCTGCAGCTCCTGGTGTGAGAGCTGATCAAGCAGAGAATCGTTCTGCTGGACTTCTTCGAGCTCTCCGAGCAGCATGCTGGTGATCCTGCTTGATATGTAGAGCCCGCCATGGGAGACCGCAAGGATGGCTTCGCGAATGACCTGATGGTCACTGTCCTTGGTCAGATAGCCCTTTGCCCCGTCTTTTATGGCTTGCGTAGCATACTCATCTTCGGGAAAGGAGGTGAGCAGGATCACAGCCGGAGGATCATCGATGCCCACCAGATGCTTGAGCAGTTCCATGCCGTTTATATCCGGCAGCATGATATCGAGCATGATGACATCGATCGAACCCGAGAGCGTAGAAAGATCGTTGAGGACCTGCTGTGCATCACCATATTCGGCAGTGATCTCGATCTCCTTATCTCCTGTGAACAGCGCTTTCATCCCTGATCGTACCAGTTGATGATCATCTACGATCGCGACCGATATCACACCAGACCTCCTTTCAAGTCTGCTCCACGAGCCCTTCGATACCGTGTGAAGATACATCGTATCAGAGTGGTTCCCTGCTGTTTGCCATCCTCGTACTGGATCCTGACCTGCTGAAACTTCAGCAGCTGATGCGCCGTATGGAGAGCCAAGCCCACCGCGTTGACCCCTATATCCCTATCGCTCAGGGTCCCCCACGTCCCGGATGTGATGATCCGGGCCAGCTCAGGAGGGATGGCACTGCCGGTGATCCGAAAGATCAGTTCCAGAGAATCCGCACTGACTGTCTGTTCTACTGCGATCGACCGATCAGGTTCTGACAGGATCGCTGATGCAAGGAGCAGATGATGCAGCGCCTGTATCAGGCGCTGCCTATCACCGATGATCGGCAGCTCTTCATACGGCGTTATCTGCAGCGTGACGTCTTTCGCCTTCAGATAGCCGAGGACCCTTGGCTCTGCTGCCTTCAGCAGTTCAGTCAGAGTGAGGATCTCCTTGAGCTCGGGTGCTGGTACATCCCTTCGGGACTCGATCGCCAGTTTCGCAGCTTCAAGGACCTGTTCGCTCTTCCTGCAGGAGAGGGCTATCTCCTCGAGGACAGGCATCAGGTACTCAGGCAGCTCCTGTTCGCTCTTCGCCTGCAGCAGGATCGTCAGGTGGCTCATGAGACTGAAGGGTTCACGTACATCATGTGATAGTACCCGCAGGACGGTACGATCCTGCTGCTGGGAGACCTGTCCAGAAGGACTTCGTTTGAAATGGATGCAGAGACTCTCCTCATGCTGATCGAACAGGAGCTCCGCATGTATGACAGCATCGTTCCCCGTTGGTTTTGAGATGATGCAGGAAGTTGGGACCGGTACGGAATGTGAAGCTTCTACCAGTTCAGGCCACAGAGCGAAGACATGCTCCAGCTGTTCCCCCGGAGGGATAATCCCCGCATACGGGAACAAATCCCCTACAGAAGCCGAACAGAGGGTGATCACGCCCTCACGCGTACATACAAGAAACCCGGAAAGATCAGACGACGATTGACAGCTTGATGATAGTTTCACGAATGACTCCCGGCAGTACCCATTCACATGATGCAAATCTCATCACACAGGAACAGTTCATAGAAAGACCCGAGCATTCACGCTCATGACCTTTGTGTAGCATATGCTACACCTATACCTTACCATACCCGCAGGTGATCTGTTAATCCCCCGCGGGTATGATAGGAGAAAGAAACCTCACGCACATACCGTACAGGAGACCCTGCTGGATCGTCCCCATGCGATGAGACATGGATCCCCGGTTTCTCGCAGGCGGGGGTCCCATCACAGGTGAAGCGCCTTCCTCCAGTCCGTGTCGTTGAACAGGACGATATGCAGCACATAGAACAGGGCAGCTATGACCACGAAGATCGTCGTGGTCACGATGGACCAGGAGATCCTCCCTGAAGTCGATAGATTTATCGCGAGCATCATCAGTGTCAGATCCAGAAAGAGGAACCCTACCATGTTCAGACCATGCTTCTTCGCATGGATGACATAGACGAAGAACAGGGAGACTGGAAGCGTGCAGGATATGACGATCAGCGACCAGCCGAGTGATGCGGAGATGATGAGATCGAGGGCACAGACGAAGAATGAGACATCAAGCAGGATGGCATCGAGCAGCTGTAGGACTTTCGGGCGCTTATAGGTGATATAGAGCAGGAGTATCTCGACAGCGATGAAGGAGGCGATGAAGAACGGTATGATCATGGAGTAGCCGGATCTGCTGGAGGAACTCTTGAGACCTATGAGCAGCTGTATGGCGAGGATGATGACCATCATCGCAGTGACTGAGATCACTGGCCGGTTACCGAATCGGAAGAAGAACCAGGCGATCAGAGCCGCCCCGAGTACCGGGACAAGCACATAGTAGGACCAGGTTACCGAACCATGCTGGAACAGATCGATACCGAGTGTTATCGCGATCGGAAAGAGCCCCAGGAAGATGATCAGCGACGTGGCAAGGACCCGCTTCTGTCTCCTGGTCAGCTCACGATACAGCGGCTTTGGGGGAATCACATCCTCCGGGTACTCTCCCGGCTCCTCGGGATGCTCGCGTACGTCTTTGGGAATGGCAGTATCACACAGCGGACAGCGATCGAGCCGCTGTTCTACTTCGACACCGCATCTCGGACAATATGGCATAACATCATCTCCTATTGGTACGTATCTGCACACGGATACCCATCGAACGCAGCCGTGCAAAGAACCTGCGTTCTATATCCCGATCCCGCAGCGTGCTGGCAAAGACGAAACTGGTCTTTCCCCCATACGAGATGGACGTGGTGCTGAGGGTCTTCTTATGGGGAGGGGGAATGAACTGATACCGCTCAACGAAGGGCCGCATCGATAGCGGGATATCCACGACCCCCAGATTGGAGAAGCTCAACGTGAAGGTATTGCTTCCCAGCGTCTCATAGTAGCGTTTCAAGATAGGGTCCTTGACCCACAGAGGGAGTATTCGAATAAAGGGATTCTGTTCACTCCCGATGTTCCGAGCTATCTGCCGGAGGATGAACCGATGATCGAGTTCCAGCCGCATGAAATGATGCACCTGCTTGATGATATCGTCGAAACTGAACGAACCGAGTCGAGGATCGATCCCCGGCTCGACCGTAAGAGAGAAATTCCTCATGGTCACCGAAGGGAAGAACCGTCTCAGGTTGATCGGTATGCTCACCCGTATCGGCTTGGGCAGCCGCTTCTTCTCGTACATATCCTCAAGGCAGACCTCGATGAGCAGAGCTGTGAAGAACTCACCTACGGTCACACCATACTGCTCTTTTGAGAGCTTCTTGATCTGATCACTACTCATGATCCCTTCGATGATGAGATGTACCGGAGTCCTCACCCCCTTCCCCTTGAGCTGCAGCGCATAGGAGCGCTTCTCCACCTTGGGAATACCCCTCTGGTAATACCGCTTGAAACTCTCTTCGAACTCAGCGGGATCCACAGGCTCGGAACAGTCGAGTACCTTCTGCTCAGCATCTATCTGTTCGCCCCTGAGCCGAAAGTACTCACAGAGCAGACCATTGAGGAACCGCAGGGCACCATTGCCGTCAGTGATGAAGTGCGCGACCTCGAACGAGATCCTGTTGCGGTAGGCGATCACACGAAAAGGAAGGACCCCCCGTTTCTTATAGGGAATGAACAGACAGGGATACCGGCTCTCTGCATCGATGCGTGAAGGCGTATCATTATGTTCAAGATAGTACCAGAACAGCCCTTTACGCAGCTGCACCCGGTAGTAGGGACAGCGGCTGAGCATCGCTTCGTAGGCCTGAGCCAGCAGATGGACCTGTACAGGAGCATCGATGAGAGCAGAGAGCCTGAACATCGTCGTTCGCCGGTGCGAGTGCTGAGCGGCAAAGATCTTTGCTGCATTATCCAGACGAAACTCATACTCTTCATACGGTCGTTCATGTATCGGCATATTCAAACTATAGTCCTGCACCTGTGGTGTGTCAATGTGATCTGCGAAAAGCCGTGTACCCCGGGGTTCACAGCCGCTTCAGCGTCCAGAGAGAACCGTATCTTCAAGCACGATGAACTCCCGCAGGGAGGAGCGCAGGATCCGGTCAAGCTCCCCTGAGGTGCTCTCATCGGTCTGGACAAAGAGAAAGGCGAATACCGGGTACTCGGTATGATCGATCTTCCTGAGTTCCAGAGGATGGGAGAACCACTTCAAGAGCGCTTCATGATCGAACCGCCTGATCTGTGAGGTATCATATCCTGTGGAGTTATCAAGTACCACGATACTGAACTGCTGCCCGTCTGTTCCCGCCAGCAGGGTCGGCCAGTGGGGCCGCTCATCTCTGAGATAGGCAAGATAGGGGTTGAAGCCGAAAGCCATGGTGGTAAGATCGGAAGTGGTGCACCACCCTCCGAACCGCATGGGATTGACCTCGATCGGCACGATATGCCCCTTCGCATCTATCCTGAGCTCCACATGTACCGGGAAATCCCGTACGTGAAGAGCCATGCCTATCTCATCGAGAAACACGGTGAACTCCTCGATATGCTCTTCGATCAGATCTTTGGACGTCGAATAGACCCGGTCACTCACATCATCCTCTGATGCGAACACATGCTTATAGATCCCCACGATCACAGCAGACCCATGGGAATCATAGTAGGCATCCACAGCATACTCCTCTCCGGTGATCATCCCCTCGATGATGAACTGTTCTGCATCAAGGACCTCTTTAGGATACAGCCCTTCAGCGAGTCTCATCTCCTGCCTGATCAGCCCTGCGGTCTCCTTCCACTGAGCTGCAGAGGCGATCGTATGCACTCCCATACTGAAGAAACCCGCAGCAGGTTTGATGATGCAGGGCATGGGGATCTCATCGATCGAAAGATCATCAAACGAACTGATATCCAGGGCGGTATAGAACAGATCAGGGAACAGGTGCGCTGTCAGATCGCGGAACAGCACTTTGTTCTTACAGGTCTCGATCATCTGAGGAAGTGCAGTCCCGCTCAGATGCTCAGCGATCCATCCGATGGCATTCTCTGAAGTGGCATAGAGCCTGAGTGACTGCTCCTGCGAGAGCCGTCGTGCTGCTTCCTGTTCACTGATCGCAGATGGGAGTGAGGAAAGACCAATCTCTCCGGCATACGAGGTACTAATCACCGGAAGCTGATGCTCATGCAGCATCTGTGTGAACGACGGAGAAATATATGGTTTATCGACAATGATCATGCACAGCTCCTGGGGGAAAGAATGGAGGGAGTATAGCAAAGATCCGCAGTTTCACAAAGAGGCCAAACGCCATGAGAGGGATTCTGAACAGACAATATAGTGAGATCGGACCTCACATGCACCAGCAGATATCCTCACAGATACCATTCACCGGTCATCGTACTCCAGCTCAACGTCCATGAGGACCTGTGCAGATCATAGAGCACCCCCATGGTGAACAACCGGTCACGATACCCGTAATCCCTGCTGCCGAAGGCCAGCGGAGAGATGCGGAACTCGATGAGCGGGGAGACCTCACCGGCTGCATGATCGATGACCACCAGCGCACCTGCATCGATGATCAGATGGAAGAAGGTATCGGGCACCCCGCCGATGAGATCATAGCCGACCCTCAGCCCCATGGCGCCTGCCCCGAGCAGTGAGGGAGTGAGCTGCGGGATCGCCGTGAGGGTGATCTCCACATGAGAAGAACAGGCAGTGGTGATGCCGATCTGCCCGTACAGCCCATCGGGAACGCTGGGATCCTGCGTATCGAGCGCGAAGAAGGTGATCGGAGAGGCCGTGACAGAAAGACCTGCACCCGCAAGCGGCAGCATGCATGCAAGCAGCAGCAGTACCGAAAGCAGCAGGCGTCTGAGAGACATACGCTCACACATCATGGCTGCCCCGCAGATAGAACCCGAAGGTCACCAGATCGATACCCCACCCCATCTGCTGCCGCGGGGAGATCGGAAGATACCAGGTCGGAGCAAGTACCGACAGATATCCGCCTCCGGTCTCGAAACGAAGCGGATCGATCCCTGCAGCGAGGAACCACGGGGAGCTTGCTGATACCGTCATACCGGTCGATACCGTCACTGAGGGGGCATAGCGGCTCTCACGCGTGAACAGATCGGAGAACAGGTGCTCTGCATGCGAATAGAGTACCACCTCGATACCCGCAGAAGCGACCGCATCGAGCAGCCATCGATCTCCTGCAGGTACAGCCACAGCCGCCGAGAACGCAGCAGCTCCCCCTGCAGGTCTCCAGTGCAGGCTGAGCTCTGCATGATCATGTGCCGAGACACCCCCGAGCGCATAGCCTTTGGTACTCACAGAATAGCCGAGATCAGAAGCCGATGCGTATGCATGCAGTGCACAGCATACCCACAGCAGCATGACCATGGGGACGTATCTCTTCATCGCTAGCCTCCCAGCTGCATGATCAGATATGATAGATAGAAGGAAACGGAACGGTACTCTCGAGCCTCTTCCATGGTGACCGGTCGCGAGGAGGCTCTGATCTCATCGATGAACTGCTGCATATCAGCTACAGCCTGCTCATCATCGAACAGCAGCGAGATCTCTCGAGAGAGACGCTGGGAACGAAGATTATAGTTCGCAGAACCTACCGAGAGCAGATGATCATCAGCGACGACCAATTTCTTGTGCAGCAGGGACCCTGTCGGTGATTCATAGATATAGACTGAAGCACCTGCATCAAGCAGATCTCTGATACCGTAATAGGTCGCCTTGACGAACCGTTCTGAGATATGGTTGGCAGACAGGATGATATGCACACTGACGCCGCGGTCCACCGCCTGGGAGATACGTGAAAGCAGAGAGGGAGTCAGGATCATGTAGCTCTGCATCATCCAGACAGATCGCTGAGCATAGGTGAACAGACCGTCATACATGACAGCGATCGGTTCCTGAGGGAACGGCCCCTGATTGAAGACCCACATCGTCCCGGCATCCTCTTCCAGGACTGAGGCCTCGAGGCTGAAGGCATTGGTAGTAAGCTGTTCCAGAGAGAACGCGTTCCAGGTACTGATGAACGCATCAGTGAGCAGAGCAGCCGCCTCGGGTGAGCAGATCTCAGTCATCCCGTCGATGCTGCCCTGCCGAGAGGGGTCAGCCAGCGAATCAGCATCGATGTTCATACCTCCGACGACGACAGTCTTCTGATCGATGATCCAATACTTACGGTGGTCACGATCGAACAGCCCAGCCAGGCGATAGATCCTGGAAGCCCGGACAGGATTATACTCCGTGATCAGGATCCCCGCATCCCGGATCCTCTGCAGCGGTACCGGGACGCCTCGTCCGGTGAATCGGTCGACCCGGTAGTAGGAGGCGGAGTCGAAGATCAGATAGACCTGCACACCGCGGCCAACAGCCCGTTCCATGGCGTCAATGATCCGATGGGTCTGTACATGCTCCCCGATGAGAAAGGAGTCGATCAGAATCGACCGTTCGGCACCATCGATGAGTTCAACGGCCCGGTCACTCCAGGTACTTCCATCATAGTAGAACTGAGGATCGCGGTAGGCTGCTGTGGGAATATCCTTCTCCGAGAGATATGCTGCAAGGGACGGGTGCTGTTCGCTGATCATTGAAAGCGTATTGACCGTGGAACAGGAGATCAGCAGTGAACCGATCACCATAAGGAGGCACACTCGTTCAAGCACGTGAGAGCTGTGTGTGTTCAATGACTACTCCAGGAGACGACTTCACTCCATCTTAGCAGAGGATCTGAGCTTTTTACAGGATTATTTTCAATCCAGTGCCCGAT
>LQAE01000150.1_pt1 | contig 27362 bp, 26 predicted proteins | sample 1535771 | NCBI WGS metagenome assembly LQAE01 (sample SAMN04331582, study PRJNA305678) | bioreactor metagenome | isolation source: bioreactor_1 inoculated with Wadden Sea sediment 1st replicate of a... | place: Germany:Bremen
TTGCTGATGAACTTCATCAGTGCTGCAGCAGGGAACGGCGTGAATGACATGATCCTTCTCGCTGCAGGGGTCTTTGGCGGTATCGCAATGGGCTTCTCTGCACTGATGCAGGGCAAGGCGGCTGCAAGTGCGGCTGATGCTCTTGCTGAGACGGGAAAGGGTACTGCGAACTATTTCATGGTGATCGGTATCGTTGAGACCGTCGCGTTGTTCGTGATGGTGTTCCTCATGCTCACCCTCTGATAGAACGTACGTGTGGCACGTCAAAAAAGGTTGTATTCACTTATGGGATACAACCTTTTTTTGTTCTATGTTATAGTATTCATCTATGAAACGACACATGACACAAGAAGTGAACATCGGCTCGGTCTCTATCGGTGCTGAGCATCCGGTAGCGATACAGACGATGTGGGACAGACCGATAGAGGATACCTCATCGGTCCTCAGAAGCATCGAGGACCTTGCTGAGATCGGCTGCGATCTGATGCGGTTCTCCATACTCGATACGGCGGCACTCGCTCCCTTCTCAGAGATCTGCAGACACAGCAGCATGCCGATCATCGCAGATATCCATTTCGATCATACCCTGGCGATCGGCGCCATCGAGCGGGGGGCAGCGAAGATACGCATCAATCCCGGTAACATCGGGGCCCGGTGGAAGGTCGATGAGATCATCAGGGCCTCAAAAGATCACGGGACCGCGATCAGGATCGGTATCAACGGCGGTTCGCTGCCGGTGCAGTATCGAAAGACCCCTGATCATGTGGGAAGCATGCTCACTGTCATCTCCTCCTATATCGACATGTTCGAACGACAGGACTTCACCTCCATGGTGATCTCCCTGAAGGATTCGGATCCCGGAGTCTGTTACGAGGTCAACAAGGCCTATGCACAGCGCTATGGGTATCCTCTGCATCTCGGGGTCACCGAAGCAGGTCCGCTCATACCGTCGGTGACCAAGAGTGCCTTCGCCCTGGGCAGACTGCTCTATGAGGGCATCGGGGATACCATCAGGATATCGATCACCGGGAGCATCGAAGATGAAGTGACAGCCGCGAAGGAACTGCTCAAGACCGTCGGCCGGTATGATCATGGGGTCACGATCATCTCCTGCCCGAAATGCGGCAGGGCAGGCTTCGATACCCATGCCTTCATGCATGATATCCAGCGGGAACTGTCAGTGATCAAAGAACCGGTGACCGTGGCAGTCATGGGCTGTGCGGTCAATGGGCCGGGTGAGGCAGCACGTGCAGATATCGGTATCACCGGGCTTGGACGTGATGTCGTGATCTTCAAAGAAGGCACGATCATCGCTCATGTGACACCCGGGGAGGCTAAAGAGGCGTTTCTGGCAGAATTGAAGGTGATCATAGATGAAAAGTATCATAATTAGAGGTGCCAGAGAGCACAATCTCCAGAATATCGATCTTGAACTCGAGCGTGACAGACTCATCGTCATCTCCGGGATCAGCGGCTCGGGGAAATCCTCACTGGCCTTCGATACCATCTTCGCAGAAGGTCAGCGAAGATACGTGGAGTCGCTCTCCGCCTACGCACGGCAGTTCCTCGGCAGACTCGAGAAACCGGATGTGGAGTATATCGAAGGGCTCTCACCCTCTATCGCGATCGAACAGAAGACCACTCATCGTAATCCCCGTTCTACCGTGGGTACGGTGACAGAGATCTATGACTACTATCGTCTGCTGTGGGCCCGCGTGGGGAAGCCTCACTGTCCGGTCTGCGGAAAACCGATCCAGGAGCAGTCCATAGACCAGATCGTGGAGAAGGTCTCCGAGTACGAGCAGGGCAGCAGACTGCTCATACTCGCCCCGGTGATCTCCGGAAAGAAGGGTGAGCATCAGAAGGTACTCGAAGATGCGAAGAAGGCGGGATTCCTTCGCGCGAGGATCGATGGACAGGTGATGCTGCTCGAAGAGCAGATCGATCTCGATAAGAAGAAGAAGCACACCATCGAGATCGTCGTTGACCGTCTCATCCTGCGCGAAGATACGATGAAGCGGCTGATCAGTTCGATCGAATCCGCTCTGGAACTCTCCGAGGGGATCGTGACGGTACAGCAGGTGTACGAGGATGGCACCGAGTCACAGGAGACCTTCTCTGAGAAGAACTCCTGCACCACCTGCGGGATCAGTATCCCCGAACTCGAACCCCGGCTGTTCTCCTTCAATAACCCGTTCGGGGCCTGCCCTGAATGCAACGGTATCGGGTATGTGACGGCCTTCGATCCTCAGCTGATCGTCCCTGATGCATCCAAATCGTTCAATCAGGGCGGTATCGCCACGATGAACCCAGACGCGACCTGGAATCGTTCGCTTGTCTCCTCCTTCGCCGGACATTTCGGCTTCTCTCTCGATACACCCCTGAACGAGCTGCCTGAGGATGTCTATCACAAGCTGCTCTTCGGTACGAGTGAGAAGATCCATATCAAGTATGTCAATGAACGCAATAACGGTGTCTATGAGTATGAGAAGGCCTTCCCCGGTGTGATCAATGACCTGAAGCGGCGATACTACGAAACGAACTCGCAGGGGATCCGTAAATGGCTTGACAGCTTCATGACCGGTGACAGCTGCCATGCCTGCCATGGACAGAGACTGCGAAAGGAGAGTCTCTCGGTTCTCGTGAACGAGAAGAACATCGCCTATGCGACATCCCTCTCGGTACGGGATGCTCTCGGGTTCTTCTCAGGGCTCGAGCTCTCTGCGATGGATGAGAAGATCAGCAGACAGATCCTCAAGGAGATCATCTCACGGTTACGGTTTCTCGATCAGGTGGGGCTGGACTATCTTACCCTCGACAGAACGGCTGCGACCCTTTCGGGAGGAGAGGCGCAGCGTATACGGCTTGCTACCCAGATAGGGTCATCGCTTACCGGTGTTCTCTATGTGCTCGATGAGCCGTCGATCGGACTGCACCAGAGAGACAACATGCGACTGATCGATACGCTCAAGCAGCTCAGAGATATCGGTAATACGCTCATCGTCGTCGAACATGATGAGACGATGCTCAGAGAAGCTGATCATATCGTGGATCTCGGCCCGGGGGCAGGTGTCCACGGCGGGTTCATCACGGCACAGGGACCCCGGAAGAGGTCTCCCGTTCTCTTGAAAGTGTGACCGGTCAGTTCCTCAGCGGAAGGATCAGGATCGACATCCCCGAGGTACGCAGAGCCGGGAACGGTAATGACCTGTGGGTGTATGATGCCTATAAGAACAATCTCAAACATATCGATGTGAGATTCCCCCTCGGGAAGCTCATCGTGATCACCGGTGTGTCCGGATCAGGCAAATCGACACTGCTCAATGAGATCCTCTACCCGGCGCTGCAGGCTTCTCTGCAGAAGAAGCAGCTGCACCATCTCGAGTATGACAGGACAGAGGGGCTGCAGTTCATCGATAAAGTCATCAACATCGACCAGAATCCGATCGGCAGGACCCCGCGGTCCAATCCGGCCACCTATGTCGGACTGTTCACCCCGATACGGGACCTGTTCGCTTCACTGCCGGAATCGAAGGCCCGGGGCTACAAGCCCGGAAGGTTCTCCTTCAATGTGAAGGGCGGCAGGTGTGAGAATTGTCAGGGGGACGGTACGCTGAAGATAGAGATGCAGTTCCTTCCCGATGTCTATGTCACCTGTGATGTCTGCGGCGGCAAGCGCTTCAACAAGGAGACGCTGGAGATACGCTACAAGGGAAAGAACATCCATGAAGTGCTGGACATGACCGTAGAACAGGCCTATGAGTTCTTTGCCGCCATACCCGCGGTCAGGAACAAACTCGAGACACTCATGTCTGTGGGCCTTGAGTACATAAAGCTCGGTCAATCGGCCCTGACACTCTCAGGAGGAGAAGCCCAGCGGGTGAAACTCAGCCTTGAGCTCTCGAAGAGGGGTACCGGCAAGACCTTCTATATCCTTGATGAACCGACGACCGGTCTGCACTTCGCCGACATCAAACGGCTCATGGAAGTGATCAATCAGCTTGTCGACAAGGGGAACACTCTCGTACTGATCGAGCACAACATGGACGTGATCAAAGTTGCCGACCATATCATCGACCTCGGGCCTGAGGGCGGTGACAAGGGGGGGACGATCCTGTGCGAAGGCACTCCTGAGGCGGTAGCAGCCTGTGAACGATCGTATACCGGCAGATATCTGAGACAGGTGCTTGATGCGTAGGACACTGCTGTGTTCCGTGTTGTATCTTACCTGCCTGCTTGTGAGTCCCTTTGCAGCACAGCAGGAACCTCTGAGTGAACTGCAGCGTTCGAGTTACGCCTATGAGATCCTGGTCATGTCGCTCCCTCAGCTGCGCAGCTGGGCGCGGGAGGCGGGGCTCTCTGAGCTCGGTGACCTGCAGACGCTGCAGGAGAGGCTCTATTCCCATTACGGACTGACTCAGAAGACACTCGAAGTGAATAGCGATGCTGAGGGGGCTCGATCTCTGCGTATCGAGATCCTGCAGGCTGACAGGCTGCAGTATGGACAGACCATCAGGATGTCCGGTTCTGTCGAGGTCGTGCTTACCCGGACCGATGAGACCCGGGTGACACGCCTGCAGGCTGACCGGGTGATCATCGATCAGTCGGCCAACCGGCTGAGCGCCTCGGGGGGCGCCCGGGTCGATATCAGTGAGCAGGAGACTGAGACCTCCTATACTGCCGACAGCTTCATCCTCGATTACGAAGGTCTTGACGGGGTGCTGCTGGACGCAGTGACCCGCTCGGATCGGACCAACGGCGATGGGGACCTGGTAGAGTTCTACCTGACCGGGGATCAGGTGGTCCTCGATGATGATGTGATGATCCTCAAGGAGAGCTATTTCACCTCTGATGTGGAGAACTCCTATTACGGTCTGCAGGCCTCGACCATGAAGATCCTGCCCGATGGGGACTGGTTCCTCACCGATGCGGTCCTGAAGATCGGCAGAGTCCCGATCCTCTATGTCCCCGCCTTCTACTACCCGGCAGATACACTCTTCTTCCACCCTGCCTTCGGTTTCGATACCGGACGCGGGGCCTTCATCAACACCACCACCTATCTGTTCGGGGCGAACCCTGAGGCAGAGCCGGTCGATGAGAGTTCCTTCTCCACCTTCATGAAGATGTCGTCTCAGGAGGTGAGCCCCTATACCGTCAGAGATGGTGCGCTGCTGATGTATGTGCCTCAGGCTCAGACGGATCTGCAGCGATGGGCACAGGAGAGCGGATCGTATCTCTCTGTGCAGATGGATGCCTATGAACAGCAGGGAGGGTTCTTCGGGATCGATGCGAGGATCGGCAAGACTGCCGGAATCCAGGAGCTCAGCATCTTCGCCGGTGTGGGGTTAAGTGCCGATCAGAACGTACAGTTCATGAGTGAATCGTCGCTATCGGTAAAGACCGATCACCTCGATCTGTCGCTGAGTCTCCCGTACTATTCAGACCCCAGAAGCAAAGATGCGTTCACCAACAGAAAAGAGCTCTTCGATATCGATGATCTGCTCTCCGGGCAGACCTATACTCCCTCTGCTGACCTGTCCGGCTTCATCTGGGAGTTCACCAGCAGGGCATCCTGGACCCCGGGCACGGGGGAGGATCCCTTCATCGCGAAGATCAGTCTCGAACGACTTGATGCCTCCATCGACTGGGGAGACTATGATGATGAGACCTCTGCCTATCTGATCGAAGAGATCGAGCTGCCTGATGCGGCCGTGAGGATCTCAGGTACGATCTTCAGCTTCAGTGGTGCTGAGGATGCTGAGGATGAGCAGCCTGCGGCAGCTCGAGCGCATATCTATGGATTGCCGATCCCGGAGGTCCTTCCTGCCCACGAAGGTACAGCGGCCGCTGAACTGGTGTTGGCCGAATCGCTGTTCTCCTCGGGAGTGTCCGGGTTGTACCGTGATGAGGATCTTCCTGCTGCCGATGATGAGCCTGCAGGTGCTCCTGTTCCCTGGAGCACCTCGCTGACCTATACCCTCAAGGACGCGCTGCAGCAGACCCACCAGTATGATCAGGTACAGCTGCAGTATACCGATCTCGATCATGCCCTGACCGGAGACCTCGTCTGGAAGAGCAGCCTGTTTGACAGGCGGCTCAAGATCAGCGAGACGCTCAGACCGCAGTACCTCTACTCCAGCAGAGACTCCCGGTCTGTGTCCATCGACTCCTATGTGGACCCCTCCTATCAGGTGCTGCAGGACTTCAGTGTATCGTATGACCCGCTATCGCTTTCGTATCTGTTCCGCTCGTATCTGCTCTCCAGTGAGGATCGGGATGAGGTGATCCGCCATCAGCTCACCTATGCACCGGCCTGGGAAGCAGGTCAGACGTCCTGGAACCTCTCGGTGCTGTTCACGCTCCCTCCGCTTGAGCAGCGTACAGCCCCTTCGCTCTCTGTTCAGTACGGTAGATTGACCCTGACCGGCTCCACGGAGTATCTGTTCGGTCCTGAGACCGACAGAGGGTTCTCCAAGCCCCTCTTGGTATCGCTGAAGGCCGATCTTGCCGGAGCATCGTATGCACAGGCACGGTGGACCTATGAGATCGGAAGCTTTGAGGATTCGACACTCAAGCTGTCGGTCAATATGGCGGTGACCGATGATCTGACAGCGTTCGGGGAGGTGACCTCTCTGGTCTTCGATCGATCGCTCTCTGAGGCGAAGAGTGTGCTGACCTATCACAAGAGCAGCCTTACCTGCTGGTTCGATCAGGTCATCGACCCTCCGGAACACATCGATCCGGGATTTCAGATCAGTTCCTTCAGAATCAGGACCGGTGCTCTTTCGTATACAGGTTCTGCATGGTATGATCGTATCAGGTATTCTGCAGCCGTCGATGCCTCATGGTATCTGAACATGATCGATTATTACGATAATTCGCTCGATGTGTCCCTCAATATCGGGTTCTCGGTGGCTGAGTTCATCGATATCTCGTTCAAGACCGTTTCCAGGAACACTGCGACGTATGCATACTTCTCCCGATTCACAGATGATGCACCGCTCGGTCTGCTCGAGGACCTGCTCATGTCCTTCAACTTCTTCGACCGTTCTGATCGGGTAGCTTCGAATTTTAACCTTGATTCGCTTGAGATAGGTATAGTACATTACATGCAGGATTGGGATCTGCATGCAGATATCACCGGGAAGATCGGATACGACAGTGAAGATGATCGATGGGCATGGCAGCCTTCTGTGACCATCTATCTTCAGTGGAAGGCCCTTCCTGAGATCGATCTTGAGGCCGCACGTACGCTGAACGGCCAGTCATATGAATGGGACGTGAAATAACACAAGGCATTGGAGTGGTAATTGAGAATAGTCATTGATGATGAGAACGCGCTGCGTCTGATGTGCGGGCTCAATGATGCGAACATAAAATATATCGAGCGCATGTGCGGTATCGATATCTTCTATAAGGGTAATACGATAGAGTTCGACGGTGACCTGCCTGAGGGACAGAGCGAGGTCATCACCCAGCTGTTCCAGCAGATGGTCGACCTGGCTCAGAAGGGCTATGAGATCGACTATTTTCAGGTGCAGCTCATGTATGATGATATCTGCAAGGGCAAAGGGCTGAGTTTCGAAGCTCCGGTGGAACATGTTGCCATACGTGTGGACGGCAGGATCGTCCAGCCGAAGAGCAGTAATCAGCGGGCATACCTTACCGCCATGAGGGACCGGCAGGTGGTCTTCGGGATCGGTCCGGCCGGTACGGGAAAGACCTTTCTGGCCATTGCAAAAGCCCTTGAACAGCTCCAGAGCGGGCAGGTGCATAAGATCGTGCTGACCCGGCCGGTGGTCGAGGCAGGGGAGAGTCTGGGGTTCCTGCCCGGGGACCTGACTCAGAAGATATCCCCCTATCTCAGGCCGCTGTATGATGCCATGGAGATGCTGATCTCGCTTCATACATTGAGAAAGATGGAAGAACAGGGGGTCATAGAGATCGCACCGCTTGCCTATATGCGCGGCAGGAGTCTGCAGAGTGCCTTCATCATCCTCGATGAGGCACAGAACACGACCAAGTCGCAGATGAAGATGTTCCTGACGCGAATCGGTTTTGGGGCAAAGGCTGTGATCACCGGGGATGTGACACAGATAGACCTCCCTCAAAAATCATCCTCCGGGCTGCTTCATGCTTCCCGGCTTCTTGACGGTATCACGGGGATAGAATCGGTCTATCTGAATTCTGAGGACGTGGTGAGAAGCATGCTGGTTAAGAGAATCGTTGACGCATATGAAAAAGAAACAGAAACAGAAACAGAAACAGAAACAAAGACATGACAGACATGACGTGAGACGGATCGATCAGATCATCCTGATCACGCTTCTCCTGCTGGCCGTACTGGGTATATCTCTTTCTGACGTCTTTCAGCACAGGCTGTTGAGTGAAGTGATCGATAAGAGCGTTCTCGGTCTGCAGTCCGGCGAGATCGCCTCCAAGGATATCATAGCTGAAGAGGCTGTCTACTATATCGATTCCAAAGAGACTGAGAAGCTGCAGGACGAAGCCATCGGATCGATCTACCCGGTCTTCAGGGTCTCGCTGGTGAAGTCGATCGCATCGCTTGAGATGCTGCATACGATCAAGGCGATATTCCTCTCACAAACGCTCAGCGATGAGGAGAAGACTGCCCAGTTGTCACAGAAGGGGATCGATGACAAGTTCGTGGGCAGTGATCTGCAGACGATGTTCACCTTCGATACCGAGCAGCTGAACTTCCTGTTTCAGTTCGTCGAAGAACTGCTGATCGATCTGTTCGAACAGGGAGTCTATGATAAACGGGAACTGGCCCTGGCAGGTTCTCCTTCGGAGATCAAACTGATCAGAGTGGACAGCAGCGGCAAGTCTTCTTCCGAGATCGTCTCGGTCGATACGCTGCTGACCCGTGATCGTATCCCGGAGTACCTCACCGAGCGTCTGAAGGATTCCAATGATCTGCTCAAGCAGCTGACCGGATCTGCACTCAAGCTCGTTGTAGCGCTGGTGCAGGAGAATGTGATCTATGACAGTATCACCACCCAGATCGTGCAGACAGAGGCCCGCCAGAGCATACTGCCGGTGATCAAGACCATAGAGAAGGGAGAGCTGATCGTAAAAGAGGGGTTCCTCGTCACTGAGAACGCATTGGAGAAGATCCGCGCTCTGGAGCAGGTGGCCGTGAGTCAGGCGGGGGTGGAGATAGCTGGAAGAGTCTCCTACTATCTGCTGGTGACCCTCCTGTTCGCCGTCACGATCTATAAACTGATCGCACCCACGATCAGACGACGGCAGTTCTTCTATATGATCACTTCGATGGTTCTGATCTATATCGTGCTCTACTTCGTCCTGACCATGCAGCTGTTCGATCGAAACCTGATCAGTGTGGAGATGTTCACTCCGATCGTCGTCTTCACCATGCTCCTGACCATCATCATCGATCGGCGTGTCTCTCTGGCCGCTGCAGGGTATCTGACGCTGCTGGCAGTGAGCATCCCCGAGGTCAAAGCGATCTCCATGCTCTACATCCTCGCTGTCGGTGTCGCCGGGGCGATCGTGGTCGATCAGGCGAAGCGAAGGATAGACCTGATCAGGTCTGCTGCCCTTGTCTCTCTGATCAGTGTCCTGCTGGCCCTTGGTGCGGGGATGATCAGGCAGGAAGGTGCACAGTGGTTCAGCTACTATCTGGCAGCTGCGGGTATCGTCACGATGCTCTCAGGTACCCTGATCGTCATCGTGCTGCCGATCCTTGAGCATGTGTTCAATCTTCCCACCGTGTTCCGGCTTGCAGAACTCACCACCTCCAATCCGAAAGTCATGAAGCTCATGGCGATGAAGGCACGGGGGACCTACAGCCATTCGGTCGCTGTCGCTGATCTTGCGGAGACCGCCTGTGAAGCGATCGGTGCCAACCATCTGCTCGCCCGTGTGGGTGCCTACTATCATGATATCGGGAAACTGGATCAGCCTGAGTATTTCATCGAGAACCAGAGCGGAGATAACAAACATGATGATCTTACCCCGAGTCTCTCTGCGGTCGTGATCAAGGCGCATGTGAAAGTCGGCGTAGAACGTGCCAAGTCGATCGGTCTGCCGCAGGAGGTTATCGATATCATAGCCCAGCATCACGGAAGTGATGTGATCTCATACTTCTATCGCGAGGCTCTGCTGAAGAACGAGAAGGGCAGCAGGATCAATCCTTCGGACTTCTCCTACAGCGGCCAGCCTCCGGTCACCAGAGAGGCTGCGGTAGTCATGCTCGCGGACATCGTCGATGCCGCTTCCCGTACGATCAAGCAGCCGACGAACGCGAAGCTCGATAAACTGATCTGGAAGATCTTCACTGAGAAGATCGATCATAAGCAGCTGAACTACTGTGATCTGTCGATCCGCGATCTGGAGACGATCAAGAACAGCTTCATCATGATCCTCTCAGGACGATTTCACGATCGGATCGAATACCATGACCAGATGAAGGAAAGGAGATCCCATTGAACACGATAGATATTGAGACACAGGACCTTGAACTGCCCTGCGGGACCGAAGATCTGCAGGAGTTCCTCCAGTCGGTCTGCAGAAGACTGGGACTTGAGGATGTCGAGGTCTCACTGCAGTTCTGCAGTGACCAGCAGATGCGATCCTACAACAGGGAGTATCGCGGAAAGGATGAACCTACCGATATCCTCTCGTTCGCTCAGCTCGATGAGATCGATATGGTGTTTCCCGGTGACAGTGCACTCCTGGGTGACCTGATAATATCAGTCGATACATTGAAAAGAAATGCTAAATACTTTATGGTAGATGAAGAAGTAGAGTTAAAACGAATATTGATACATGGGATGCTGCATCTGACCGGTCAGGATCATCAGACCAATGATGATACTGAACCGATGATCATTTACCAGGAGCAGTTGCTGCATGATCTACTGAGGACAGATGACAAATAAGAGTTTTTTTACACGAATGAGACGATGGTTCACCTTCAACAGCGATGTGCATGCTGCTGAGATCGATTATTCAGAGAAGATGGATATGATCCAGGGTATCGAAGAGCTCTCGGATACGACGGTCAAAGAGGTGATGGTCCCCCGTATCGATGTGGAGTTCGTCGGACATGAGATGGATATGTCGCAGTGCATATCCAAGATCACGACCAGTGGGTATTCGCGCTACCCGGTGTTTACCGAGACGATCGATAACATCATCGGTATGATCTATGCAAAGGATATCCTGCGGTTCTTCGATACACAGGAAGCATTCTCTGTGGAGAAGACCATGAGGAAGGTCTATTTCGTTCCTGACAGCAAGAAGCTCGATGAACTGCTGCGTGAGTTCAAACGCAGAAGGATCCACATCGCGGTAGCCGTCGATGAGTACGGCGGGGTATCGGGGATCATCTGTCTGGAAGACATTCTCGAACTGATCGTCGGTGACATACAGGACGAGTTCGATGATGAGACCGAGGATATCGTCAAGATCTCCGCGAACACCTTCCTCTGTGATGCCAGGACACCGATCGATGAACTCAATGAACTGCTTGAGATCGATCTGCCCGATGATGATTTCGAGACGATCGGAGGGTTCGTCTTCGAGCTCTTCGGTAAGATCCCGGAGAATCAGGAAACCGTCTCGTACGGTCCCGTGGATTTTATCGTCCACAGTATATCTGGGCATAAGATAAATACCGTCAAACTAGTTGTTAAGGATTAGTGTATTGATTGACACGATAGACAGTGTTTCAGTATAGTTTAGGCGGTTATATATAAACTATTCGGAGGTTCCCTACATGAAAATCGCTATCAATGGATTCGGCAGGATTGGAAGAAATGTGTTTAAGATCGCATTCGCAAAAGACAATATCGAAGTAGTCGCATTGAACGACTTGACTGATCCAAAGACCCTTGCCCACCTGCTCAAGTATGATTCAACATACGGAGTATACGACAAAGAAGTGACAGCAACAGCAGATGCTATCATCGTCGACGGGAAAGAGATCAAGATCTTTGCTGAACGAAACCCTGCAAATCTTCCCTGGGGAAAACTGGGTGTGGATGTTGTGGTTGAGTCAACCGGAGTCTTCCGAGAGGCTTCAAGCCCCAAAGGCGGATACAAGGATCATATCAAAGCCGGTGCTAAGAAAGTCATCCTGACCGTTCCTGCAAAGGACGAGATCGATCAGACTATCGTACTCGGTGTCAACGATGATACCATCGACAAGACGAAAGAGGCGTTCTCGAACGCTTCCTGTACCACGAACTGTCTCGCTCCTGTGGCAAAAGTCCTCAATGACAACTTCGGTATCGTCAAGGGCCTCATGAACACCATCCATGCATACACCAATGATCAGGTCATCCTCGATATGCCTCATGCAGACCTGAGAAGATCACGATCAGCCGCACTGTCAGTGATCCCTACCACCACCGGTGCTGCCAAGGCAGTGGGTCTTGTGATCCCTGAACTCAATGGGAAACTCAACGGTATGGCACTGCGAGTCCCGACTCCCACCGGATCGATCGTCGACCTCACCGTACAGCTTGAGAAGGACTGCACCGTTGCAGAACTCAACGCAGCGATCAAAGCAGCAGCTGAAGGCCCCATGAAGGGAATCCTCGAGTACACCGAAGATCCGATCGTATCGATGGATATCAAGGGTAACAGCCACTCATCGATCTTCGATGCACTGATCACCATGAAGATGGGAGAAGGCTTCTTCAAGATCTGTTCCTGGTATGATAATGAGATGGGATACTCTACACGAGTAGTCGATCTGGCAGAGAGAATCGTCTAATACAAAGGATATGTGATATGGACTTACGCTTAATCAAGGATCTAGATCTAAAGAATAAACGAGTCCTCATCCGTGTCGATTTTAATGTCCCCCTCAAAGAGGGGGTCGTTACTGACGCGACAAGAATAGAGCGTGCCCTTCCCACGATCAACTATATACTTGATCAGGAAGGTGCCTCTCTTGTCGTCATGACACATTTGGGGCGACCTAAAGGTGAGAAGAACCCTGAGTTCAGTCTTGCCCCTGTTGCAAGGAAGTTCAGTGAACTGCTCGGTAGAGAAGTCATCATGGCTGAGGATTGCATCGGGGAAGCTGTAGAGGCACAGGCACAGTCCCTGAAAGCCGGTCAGGTATTACTGCTGGAGAATGTACGGTTCTATAAGGAAGAGACGAAGAACGATCCCGGGTTCGCTGCCAAGCTGGCGAAGATGGGGGACCTCTTCATCAATGATGCATTCGGTACAGCACATAGAGCACATGCTTCCACAGAGGGTGTGACGAAGTTCCTCCCTTCGGCTGCAGGGTTCCTGATCGAGAAAGAGGTCGCATTCTTCGCACCTCTGCTCACCGATCCGGAAAAACCTTTCGTAGCAGTGATCGGCGGAGCCAAGGTATCATCGAAGATCGGTGTCCTGCAGTCGCTGCTTGACACCTGTGATACGATCATCATCGGCGGGGGGATGTCCTTCACCTTCCTGAAGGTGCTCGGTAAGAAGATCGGTTCGTCACTCTTCGAAGAGGATTATCTCCCGGTAGCAGAATCACTGCTGCATGCAGCAGCTGAGAAGAAGGTCCGTATCCTGCTTCCTCTGGACCATGTCTGTGCATCAGAGTTCTCAGAGACCGCTGAAGCGATCGCTGTTGACGGACAGGATGTTCCCGATGGTCTGCTTGGACTGGATATCGGCCCGAAGACACTCGCTGAGATAGAGACAGAGCTGAAAGCTGCCAGATCGATCGTCTGGAACGGACCGATGGGTGTGTTCGAATTCGACACATTCGCTCACGGTACGGTATCTGTGGCACGAATGATCGCACAGAGCACCGGGACTACGGTCGTCGGTGGTGGTGATTCGGTCGCAGCGGTCAATAAGTTCGGTTTTGCTGATCAGATCGATCATGTATCAACCGGCGGCGGTGCTTCCCTGGAATTCCTCGAAGGCAAGACCCTTCCGGGAATCGCGGCCTTGATGAAATAGGAGAACATGATGAGACGATCATATATTGCCGGAAACTGGAAAATGAACATGACTGCATCAGAAGGTGTAGTACTTGCAAAGAACTGGTCGCAGCTGCAGCGGGCTGTACTGCGAAGGTACTCATCGCTCCTCCCTTTACCACCATACCGGCGGTACGAGAGGTAGTGAAGGGGACCAATATCCGCATCGGTGCTCAGAATATGTCAGACAGTGAATCCGGTGCACATACCGGAGAGATCTCGGTACTGATGCTCAAGGATCTCGGTCTTGATGCGGTGATCCTCGGACACTCAGAGAGAAGGATGATCTATGGTGAGAAAGATGCGTTCATCAACCGAAAGGTGAAGCTCGCGCTTGCTCATGATCTTGAAGTCATCCTCTGTGTGGGAGAGACCCTCGAAGAGCGAGAAGCCGGAAAAGTCGAGGAGGTCGTGAAGACCCAGCTCGTCGGCGGACTCGAGGGATTGAGCAAAGAAGATATGAAGCAGGTCGTGATCGCCTATGAACCTGTATGGGCTATCGGGACCGGAAAGACCGCCACTCCTGAGGATGCTGACAATGTTCACGCTTATATCAGGGCTGAAATCGAAAAACTCTTTGACAAAGAAGCAGCAGATGATGTAATAATACAGTACGGTGGTTCTGTAAAACCCGGTAATGTCAAAGAACTTATGGCGAAAGAGAACATAGATGGGGCATTAGTGGGCGGAGCATCACTGAAATCTGAATTATTTATACCAATCGTCACGTACGATTTATAAAAACCTGGAGTTTGTATGGGAATTTTTGGCGTAATCTTATTAGTTCTATTTATCATCGTCTGTATCCTGATGCTGTTTCTGGTCATCGTACAGGATGAGAACAGTGAAGGTCTTGGAGGAATCTTCGGAGGGTCGAGCGATACTGCCTTCGGGTCAAGCTCGGGTAACATCCTGACGAAGATGACTTATATTGTTGGTGCATTGTTCCTGGTGCTTGCTCTCGGGCTTGCTTTCATCAATCGTACGCCGGAAAATACGAGTCTCCTGACAAATGCACAGCAGACCAGTCAGGAATCTACGGAATGGTGGAACCAGCCTGTAGATCCTGCAGAAGCAGAATAGAACGTCTGTACGGATAATCATGACCGCTATATCATCGTATAGCGGTCAATATGTTTTAGGGATAGGTCAATGAAAGTATGTATCGCGATCTTTTATACGGGCAATGGTCACAAACTCACTGATCTGGCCAAAGGCCTTGCCAAGGGCATGCAGGGGCACGGCCACCAGGTCGATATCATCGACGGTGTCAAAGAACAGGGCAGGAAGATCTCATTCTACGACTATATTGCCATGGGAACAGATGCGGTAACAGTTACCGGCGGCAAGATCCCCTCATCTGTGAAGGAATTTCTGGGACAGAGCGGGTCCATTCAGGGCAAGCGCTGTTTTGCTTTCATCAACAAGGGAGGTCTGCGAAAGAACAAGACCCTCAAGGCTTTGATGGATGCAATGGAGCATGAAGGCATGTACCTGAAGAACTCACAGGTCATCACCAGCAGTCAGGAAGCTGAAGAGATCGGTAAGCGTTTGCATATTGGTTAATACACGGAGCAAAATATCATGAAGAAATATATATGGACAATCATCGCACTGCTGCTCGTAACAGCAGTCCCTCAGGTCTTTGCACAGACGGTCCTGCAGAAACCAGTCGCAGTGGTCAATCTGACCAATGCAGAAATGATCACAGCATCTCAGCTCGATCAGAAGGTACGGGAATACAAGACGGCTCAGACCCAGGCCGGCGGGGATGCCTCGAGCATCACCGACGAAGGGATCCTCAAGATCATGATCAATGATATCCTGGTGCTTCAGGGTGCTAAACGCGATGGGGTCACCCTGAGTCAGAAGGACCTTGATACCCTCGTACTCAGGCAGAAGGAATCTGTCGCAGCCCAGTTAGGCTCAGCGTCTATCGATGATGTACAGTTCGCCAAGATCCTGAACGACTACTATGGATTCACTCTTGATGAGTACCGTGAGAAGATCTACCAGAACTATATCGTGGACACCTATGTTCGATCAGCCAAGGGAGACATGCTCGCTTCTGTCGCTCAACCTACAGAGAAGCAGGTTCAGGACTACTATAAGAAGAACGCAGCGAACTTCATCAATCCCGAATATGTGGAGATCAGTCATCTGTTCCTCTCTGTAGCTGATAAGAGTGACAGTGAGGTCCGTTCCCTTGCAGAACGTCTGCGAAGGAACATCCGCTACGGCGTGAAGAGTTTCGAGTCCCTGGTGGTCGAATACTCCGATGATACTGCCAGCAAGACAAAAGCCGGCAGGATCGGCTGGCTGGCGATCGATGATGCAGAACGGAAGCAGATCCTGGGTGCGGACTTCTTCGAGACAGCGTTCAACCTCGATGATGGAGAGATCTCCAGCGTCGTACGCTCTCCTGCCGGCTACCATATCCTGAAAGTCCTCAGTCACCGTGATCCGAGGCTGCTCAAGCTTGATGATACGGTCACACCGGGTAATCCTCTGACGGTACGGGAGTACATCTCTCAGTCGATGTTCCAGGCCGCCCAGTCGAATGCCTATAATGCTGCGATCTCTTCGCTGATCGCTGATCTGCGTGCCGAGGCAGACATAGAAATCCTTCTGGATAAAGAGTAGCCAGCAGATGAACACACGACATGATGCAAGGCGTCTTGCACTCCAGTATCTCTATACCTATCAGTTCAGAAAGGAGAACGGGTATGAAGAAGATACTGAATTCCCATGCAAAGATGAAGATGAGCTTCAGGAGCTGGGGGAAGATACGATCCTCTATGCCACCCATCTTGCCAGAGGCGTCATCGAGCATATGGATGATCTGGATGCGATCATCGAACGGTACTCATTACACCGTACAGTGAAAAAAATTGGGAATATCAATAAAAATATTCTACGATTGAGTATTTTTTCATTATTATATACTAAAGAGATCCATTCGAGCATCATCATCGATGAGGCTGTGAAACTCTCTATCGAATTCAGTGATGATGTGACGTACAAGTTCGTCAACGGTATACTTGATGCCATAAAGAAGCAGGAACTATGATCGAATTGAAGAATGAAGAACAGATAGATGGAATACGCAGATCATGCAGACTGCTTGCACAGCTGCATGAGGAACTGAGATCCTATGTGACAGAGGGGATGAGCACGGCGCAGGTAGACAAGTACTGCTATACCTTCATCAAAGACCATAAGGGGACCCCGGCGTTCCTCGACTACATGGGATTCCCTGCCACGGCCTGTATATCGGTGAACGAGGAGATCATTCACGGTATACCGGGAAAGCGGGTGCTCACAGAGGGTGATATTGCCAGTATAGATCTGGGTATCAACCTTGGCGGTTACTATAGCGACGCGGCACAGTCGATCATCATCGGGGAGGGTGATGATCGATTGAAGACACTCAACCGGGTGACTCATGAGTGTCTTGACCTTGCGATTTCGCAGGTGAAGGCAGGGGGCCGCATCCATGATATCTCTCAGGCGGTGTTCAAGCATGCTACCAGATCCGGCTTCGGCGTGGTCAGAGAGTACTGCGGACACGGGGTAGGGCTCTCACAGCATGAGGAGCCGCAGATACCGAACTATGTGAGTGTCGGACCCAACCCGAGAATGAGAGCCGGGATGATCCTGGCTATCGAACCGATGATCAACATGGGTTCCCGGCATATAAAACATCTTGATGACGGCTGGACGGTCGTGACCCGGGATGGCAGACCATCAGCACATTGGGAACATACCGTGCTGGTGCTCGAAGATGGAGTGGAAATATTGACTGCATTGTAATATCTTTCAAGTGAGGTGATATTATGAGAAGATTCAGGACCTATATGATCCCGGCAGTGATGCTACTGTCTGCAGCGATGCTCTTCATGTCGTGCAGCGCATCAGAACCTGTTGCGAAGAATGGCGATGAGGATGTCAATGGAGTACTTGAACGGGTCGAAGTACCAGAGACACAGCCGGAAGTACCGCAAGCTGCCCTGAAGTCTGAACCTGCGGTTGCCGCTCAACCGATTTCCGGGACGATAGAGCCCCCGGTCCTGCGGGAGACGACTCGTTCGACGGATCTCCATGATGATTATGCAAGCATAGAGAGTCTGCAGAACTCCTTCAACGCTGTCGTCACACAGGTGCTCCCTACCGTGGTAGAGATCAACGTCACGGCACTGGAGACACGGCAGGCGATGGATCTTCAGGGATGGCCCTGGTTCTTCGACTCCGATCCCTATGAGCAGGAGTATGAGTCCAATCGTCTCGGCTCCGGTGTCATATTCCGCAAAGACGGGACTACCTTCTATATCCTGACCAATGATCATGTGGCAGCAGATGCGAACAGTATCGAGGTCGTCCTCGATGATGGCCGTGTCTATGATGCACAGCTCGTCGGTACCGATTCGCGCAGGGATCTGGCTATCGTCAGTTTCGAGAGTGACGAGACAGATGTTCCCATAGCGAACCTGGGTGATTCCAATGATCTGAAAGTGGGAGACTGGGTCCTGGCGATGGGAAGTCCCTTCGGCTATGTATCGAGTGTTACCGCAGGTATCGTCAGTGCGCTCGGCCGTTCAGGACGAGATATCAACAATCTCAATGATTTCATCCAGACCGATGCAGCGATCAATTCCGGTAATTCCGGAGGACCCCTTGTGAACATCTATGGGGAGGTAGTAGGGATCAATACCTGGATCGCCGCACCCTCGGGCGGGAGCATCGGACTCGGGTTCGCCATCCCGATCAGCAATGCCAAGCTGATCATCGATGAGCTGATCGAATTCGGTCAGGCTGTGGATGGCTGGCTGGGGATCTCCATGCTGGAGATCGATCAGTATGAGAGTCTGCTCAAACAGGACGAGCCGGTCGACGTCACAGGCGTCTTCGTCGGTAATGTCTATCTGGATTCACCGGCCTACAAAGGCGGGATCAGAGCAGGGGATATCATCATCGGTTTCAATGACAAGATGAACATCACGATCGATGAGTTGTCCCGGTTCATCAGCAATGCACCTCTGGGAGTCGAACAGGTGTTCACCCTCAACAGGGCTGGTGAAGAGTATCGGGCACGGGTGATGCTCGAACAGAGAAAGAGCGATGAGGAGATCTCAGGTTCCTCATCTCAGTTATGGCCGGGAGTCATTCCCGTGGAACTCGATGAGAACATTCTCAGGTCACTCGGACTGGGAGCAAAGCAGCATGGGGTGATGATCCAGATGATCACTTCCAGCACGGAAGTGAACAGGTTCTTCCAGGCTGGCCTTGCCAACTATGATGTGATCACTGAGATCAACGGCAAGGAGATCCATACACTGACAGACTTCTATACGGTGATATCACACGATGATACGAAGGTATTCAACGTGAACTATATACGGGAAGGGAAAACTTATACAACAGGAGTAAAGAAGTAAATGGAAAAGGAGTTCGTTTCACCTACAGTCATACGAAACAATTCACTGAAACTGGTACATCGGATCTGCACCGAAGATGGGTTCGTACCGGATATCATCTACACGTCCCTCAGAGGAGGTGCGTATCTTGCGAATGTCTTCAGTGAATACTACAAGCTGATACGAAAGGACTCCTCAAGACCGGTCTTCTATGCTGCTGTGGTTGCCAGATCCTATTCTGACATCCGCTGCCAGTCCAAGGTCATGATCGATGGCTGGACCTATTCTCCAGATCATCTGCGGACCGGGGATAAGATCCTCATCGTCGATGATATCTTCGATACCGGCAAGACGGTGAACAAGCTTGCAGAAGTGATCATGGAGCAGGGAATCCCGAGAGAGGATCTCAAGATCGCCGTCCATGACTACAAGGTACCGCTGTACAAGAAAGACCCGCTGCCCCTGCAGCCGGATTACTACTGCAGGAAGCATGTCATCGAGACACCGGAAGATGACGTATGGATCCACTACATGAACCATGAGTTCATCGGTCTTGAACATAGTGAGATCGATATGAACTATGATGATGAAGAGGTACGTGCGATCCTCAAAGGGCTGATAGGCTGATTCCGCAGTCCCGCAGCACGGGCCACTGAAGACAGCATGTGAATGAATACTATAACAGAAGCCCCTGATCACCGGGACCGGTCGATCAGGGGCTTCTTCTCGTATGTTCTCATCGGCTGTGCTGCTGCGCTTGAGACGGAAGGCTGCATATCGGGATGTCGGTGATCAGAAGAGGACACTGAGTGTGACAGGCTGCACAGGAAGCGAAGAGCCGGACCCTTCTCATATAACCATCAATCGGACAGCAGGATCGCTGCAGCACGGCTCCTCGTGATTCTGGAGTCCCTGTGCTGCAGTATCTGATGCTTACAGCTTCTCCGAGGGTGCATCTTCAGCTGAGACTTCGAGGACTGAGCTGCCTGAAGTGGACACAAAGAAGGACCAATCTCCGGTCGTGTCATAGAAATCAAGTACTTGTGAGCTGGAGAAGTTGTAGTAATAGTTCCCAGCATCTGCAGTTGGTTCTGTAGGCGTTACCGTACCAGCAGCAGCATCGGTGAGATTGATCATATACAGACTGCTGTTCCCGGCGATGAGTGCATAGATATCGGTATCCGATCCAGTCACCTGTACGGTCGGGATCCCTGAACTTCTCGTATCATCAAGATCGAGAGAGAGCTCATCAGCCATGACGGAGGTGAAGGTCGAAGTCGTAGGTGAGAATCCGGTAACAGCTGTTCTCAGGACATCACCCTCTTTGGTGTAGAGGAAGAAATCAGTACCGAAGATCGTACCACCGACCAGATAGCTCTCGATTCCAGTTATCGTATCAGGGTCCAGGAGGGTGAATGAAGAAAGAGTAGTACCATCATAGGTCCCGTAGTAGCTCGATCTATCACCGGAGGCATCACTGACGGTGACGAACAGATGAGAGGTCGTTCCTTCATACAGCGAGAAGGAGTCAGTTGATGGGGTCATGTCTGCACCGGAGATGATTGTTCCTGTAACAGGTCCATCCAGTGCTGTCAGCTTCACATCTGTCCCGTCCAGGTAGAGGGCGAAGGCATGGGTACCATCTTCGAAGAGAGAGCCCAGATCTATCGCCTGAGGCAGACCCGCAGGATCACCCTCGGAGGCTGCAGTTCCCTGTGCCAGTGATGAGAATGCATAGATGGTGGTATCATTTTCGTTGTAGTCATTCAGGGCGATATAATACGAGGATCCAGCATGGACAGCGCTGTTGACCGTCCCGTTCAGCGCAGTGACCTCTTCCCAACTGCTCTCATCATGCTGATATCGCGCAGTTTGATGATAAGTCCCTGCTGGATATACATGATACCTGTATCGACATTGATGATGCGGTCGACGGTATCGATCTCATCATCAGCCGGGACGACCTGTGCCTGGCTCTGGGAGAGAAAGATCCCCGCTCCATCGAGGTTGCAGGAGAGCATGAACAGGGAGAGGAGAGCTGTCAGGATACTTACGCTATATAGTCGTTTTTTCATATGTTCCTTCTTGTGCATTATTGGCGATACTGCAGAGTGAGCTTAGCAGAGACGGCATTGTAGAGTGCTGTCTTGTTGCTGTTGTCACCGGTATAGATCTCGGGTACGAACCAGTAGCTGGTATCGACACCAAGGCCCCAGTTGTCATTGAAGTTCCAGATGACCCCGATCTCCGGTTTCAGGAAGAACGGACTCAGGAAGGACTGTTCGCCATAGCTGTTGTAGATGACCCCGACACCGATGGTGAGCGGTATGTCGATATCTCCCTGCAGGGCATAGTAGGAGAGGTTCCCCAGGAACGGGACAGCCGTGTACAGAGTCGTATCCTTCGCATACGAGAAGGTGTAGCCGAGTTCGAAACCCAGAGAGACACGGCGGTTGAGGAACGCCTCGAAGCCCATGGAGGCATTACCGCCGAGATAGGTGTTATCGGTGATGGCGTTGTAGAACGTATCGCCTTCGGGAAGCAGGACGAACAGAGGCAGGTAGGGGCCTGCATCGAACGTGAACATCGTATCCCCGGTATCGTAGCGATAGATGAAGCCCTGCGATTCAGTGACTTCTGCATCGCTCTCACTCTGCGCATAGAGACTGCCGGCAGAGAGCATGAGACATACCAGAAGTATGCTTATATGGTATACGGATCTTTTCATGTATAGTGACCTTCCTTATAACAGTACCGCTTCATACTAGCAAAAAACAGCGGTATCATCAATCACAAATGCAAAAACGACGATACTTTCCTGATGATTGTCCAAGGGTACTTTATACATATAACAATTATCGGTATAATTCGTTAAACAATTGCCCGTAAAAAAATTCAAGAACAGGATGGTGAGACAGATATGGCAGTGATCATTGACGGTAAACAGGTATCAGAGACTATCAAGGAAGAGCTGCGTGAGGAGACTGCGCGGATCAAGAAGCAGCACGACACAGTTCCCGGTCTTGCCGTCATCCTGGTGGGGACTGACCCTGCGAGCATGTCCTATGTGAGATCGAAGCACATAGCCTGTACGAAACTGGGCATCTATGCCCGGGATTATCAGCTTGGGGAAGATACCACAGAAGCTGCCCTGCTTGAGATCATTCATGAGCTCAATGCAGATGATGCGATCGACGGCATCCTGGTACAGCTACCGCTTCCGAAGCATATCAACGAGGACCATGTGCTCATGGCGATCGATCCTGCGAAGGATGTCGACGGGTTCCATCCTGAGAATGTCGGCAGGATGGTGACCGGTATGGAGACCTACTATCCCTGTACCCCCTATGGGATCATAAAACTGCTCGAATACTGCAGCATCAGTACAGAGGGTAAACATGTGTGCATCGTCGGCAGAAGTAATATCGTGGGGAAGCCCATCGCCAACATGCTGCTGCAGAAGAGTCCCTCCGGTAATGCCACAGTGACCGTGTGCCACTCACGGACTCCCGATATCGCATATTTCACCCGGCAGGCAGATATCGTCATAGCGGCGGTGGGTAGAGCTCAGATGATCACTGCCGATATGATCAAGGATCAGGCTGTGGTCATCGATGTAGGAGTCAACCGGGTAGAGGATGCGAGCAGAAAACGAGGCTACCGGCTCGTCGGCGACGTCGATTTTGAAAGCGTGAAAGAGAAAGCCTCCTATATCACACCGGTCCCCGGCGGGGTCGGACCCATGACCATCACCATGCTCATGTACAATACCATAGCATCAGCACAACGAAGGATACGTACATCACAAAAATGAGACAGACACCATACGAAGAACAGCGATCGTTCTATATAGAGACCTACGGCTGCCAGATGAACATAGCAGAATCCCATGTACTCGATGCCTCCTTTCTCCAGCAGGGCTTTCGGGCCGCGGTGCATCCGGAAGAGGCGGATATCGTGATCATCAATACCTGTTCGGTGCGTAAGACGGCAGAGAACAGGATCTGGGGACGGATCGGGTTCTACAAGCACCTCAAGCAGTCAAAAGAGCTGCTGCTGATCATCACCGGCTGCATGGCAGAGCGGCTCGGGGATGAGATCATCAGGAAGGAGTCTGCAGTCGACCTGGTCATAGGCACCAATGATAAGACTGACATCCTGCATATGCTCGGCAAGGACCTCACAAACAGTGATGAGTATCAGTTTGCCTCCTCATACTACAAGAACGGCGAGAAGACCGCATTCGTACCCATCATGAACGGATGTAATAACTTCTGCTCCTACTGTATCGTGCCCTATGTTCGAGGTCGGGAGGTCTCCCGTCCGATCGAACAGGTGGTGCAGGAGATCCACAGGTTATCGGATCAGGGGGTCAGGGAAGTCATGTTCCTCGGCCAGAATGTCAATTCCTATACCTACCATGATCGAGCACGTGATACGGTGCTCTCCTTTCCCGGGCTGATGAAAGAGGTGCTCAAAGATCCCGGCTCCATTCAGTGGTTCCGCTTCATGAGTGCACATCCCAAGGATTTCTCAAGGGAACTCATAGAACTGATCGCCTCAGAGGACAAGCTCTGCAAGAACATCCATCTTCCGCTGCAGAGCGGATCGAGTACCATACTCAAAGCGATGAACCGAAAATACGATGCACAGCAGTACCTGTCGATCATCGAACGGCTGAGACGACTCAGACCCGATATCACCTTCAGTACCGATATCATGGTCGGGTTCCCCGGAGAACGGGAGGAAGACCTGCAGCAGACCCTCGATATGATGAGAGAAGCCTCCTATATTGAGGCCTTCATGTACTACTACAATCCGAGAGAGGGGACTGCTTCTACGTCCATGCCCGGTCAGATCCCTGATGCGGTGAAACTCGAACGGCTGCAGCGAGTGATCGACCTGCAGAAAGAACTGACGCTGCAGCATAAGAGCAGCACAATTGGAAAGACAGTGCGGGTAATATGTGATAGCATATCAAAGAAGAACCCTGATGAGTTCTCAGGACACACAGAGCATAATGAGCGTATCGTGTTTCCCCGAACGGACTCTGTCACTACCGGTGATATGATCAGCCTGAAGATAGAGAAGCTGGTCGGAACCACCTATAAAGGAGTATTCTGATGCCTTGGAAAACCATTGGTTATATCGCTGCAGCATTGCTGATCATCCTGTTCATTGCCTTCAATCTTCATAACACCTCGGATGTATCGTTCGTCTTCTTCTCCATAAAGGATGTACCGGTGTTCTTCACCGTATTCATCTCCATGATCATGGGGTGTCTGATCATGCTTCCGTTCACCCTGTCGATGCATAGACAGAAGAGTAAGCCGAAGAAAGAGGAAGATCTTTCGATCGAACAGCTCTTGCAGAGTGATGATGCAAAAGCGGAGAAGAGTCCGAAAAAGAAGAAGAGACGTAAGAAGAAGGATCCCTATGGGGAGTCAGAGAGCATCGATGATCTTGATATTCGGTAACTGACGGTCTGCTTTCAGCCTGCTTGATGGATTGAATCAGCAGGGGTACCGTCTTGTGTAGCTAAGAAGTAGGTGATGATCTGTATATCGAGGTACATGGGTACGACGCAGGGGATCAAAACGCGAATCTCTTGCTTGAGCACCATACCAGTGGTAGGTGTACTTCATATGTATATGCTTGGAGTGGACTCCAGCATATACAGCGTACTCCTTATCGGGTGAGGTACATAGTAGTCTGTTCCATATCGCTACGTGGAGGTCCTATGAGGTTGCAGGAGATACTACAGGTTATTGCTGAAAAAGACCCCTTTGTCATCATCTCTGATCCCGGGAATTTTCAAGGTAATTTTGAGATTACCTATCTTGATGCAGATGGACTTCACAACGCCTCTGGTTGGGGAGCATATGTTGAGCCGATCGGACCCTACACTCTGGAAGATCTGAAGAGCTGGAACGAAGAAGATGATGATGAAGACGATGATATCGAAGGGATACCCCTATCATGTGCGATCGATGCGATCGAAAAGAGTGGGGCGGGATTGAAACAGGAGGTCTTTCTGGCTTACTTGGGCGTGCTCGGTGAGAATGCAGAACTGATCGTAGGCAAAACCAGAGAGAGTTGCATGAAAGAACTCCAGTGCGAGATCATGAATTGCTCGGACCTCGTTGAGTCCCTGACTGAGATGAATAAGCAAGATATTCTTGAGTTTTATGGCGATATACTACAGATCCCATAGTGGTTGTCAGTGATGTGATTTCTTCGTAGAGAGAACCGTGACAGGTACCATGTGGTGATCTATGCATACGGTCCTCAGAAGCTTGTAGTGGTTAGGATGTCTACCCAGAACGGGTGTCAGGGACAGTGTTGTTCATGAGAAGTGATCTTCATCTATGTCCGGGTATTGGAGACATATGCATGTAACCGGATCACAGTTCTCTCAATAGCTTTTTTGATCATGGTGAAACCGCTGACTGTGCTGCCAGTCCTCTCATCCATATAGAGTTTTCTATTTATCTCGATCATCATACTCCGGACTCTCCGATCCTGCTGATAGTATGGCATAGGGACTATGGACCCGCTGAATGGACGATTTCGATATACCGAGTACCCAAGCTCTCTGAAGGAGTTCTCTGCTATATCAAGAAGTTTCTTTGGGGTGTGAAAAGGATCTGATCCAATACAGATATCAGGGCGGTCCTCGTCCTGGTCGAGTTCCTATGGTAACGGTCTGCTTGGGAAACTGTGGCAGTCAATGATCAGCGCCTGTCTATGATCCTGTAAAAGAGCTGCAACCTCTTCTGTGAATCGCCGATGATGCGGTCGATACTATGCATCTAAGAGAGCCATTCGTTCAGATTCCTCAGGGGGTGATCGTAGCATCCCATTCAGTGATGTCGCAGTGTATATGACTCCCATACCTATGCGTGCCATCAGTTCATCATCATCCTCGAATCTCTCTGGATCTACAAGTAATCTGCTCACCGGGAATAGTATCGATCGGACATCGATGGTCGAGATGTCGAATAGCGTATCTGTGTATCGATCTGTCATGCGAAGCAATTCGCCCTCAAGTTCTGTATCAGATAAGAGCATATGATCCCGTTCCGTTTTTGGTATCCACTCAGAACTGTGTGGTATATGCAGAAGTAGGGGACTGCTGATCATAGTGATAAACTCAACTCTTCCCGTGATCTCTTTTCTCACTTCTGGAACATATGCTTCACTCCTGTTCAGTATCTATAGTGTGAAAAACTACTTGAGTACATCAGATGGTAATGATCTCCTGTCAATGAGGATAAGGTACCATGCCTGCCGTATCAATGCCATACTGACCAAACGGAATGCTCTGGCTATCAGTGTGAGAAGGATCTGGTAGGATGAATTGGTCTTTGATCGAACCTGATGCGAAGACTGCTCTGGTGCAGTATCGAAAGAGGGACCGGGTAGAGAAGCAGTTCGACATGTTGAAGCATATGATCGATGAGAGAAGACTACGGACCAACGGTCCGACAGCTCATGAATCGATCGTCTTCATACGATTCCTTTCTCTCATCATCACAGAGTATGTAAGAACAGTCTTGAAGGATACACCGATCAAGGAGAAGAAGGAATCTGCAAAGAGATGGATCACCAGGTATACAGTGGCTGGGGTTTTTAACAGACTTGAATCCTATACTGAAGTCTCATTCAAGGGACGATACAAACCCATTAGACCTACGAAGACAAAGGCCCAAAGAGAGATCTCCAAGATCTTCGAACTAGACCAATGATCGCCTGGCTATATTAGTTCGAGTTTTCAGGGTGATATCTCATGAGTTAAAGAACAAATGAAGAATGTATCCTGAAAACGTATATATAAAAAAATAACCAAGCTCAACCATATGGTGTCCTGATACGCTCCGATTGTATACAGAACAGATCGTAAGATCTGCTTCTGAGCGGCTTCACACCTTTCTTGATCGGGTGAACATGAAGTTGCTCAAGC